>Ga0207639_10000015_pt1 | contig 265362 bp, 254 predicted proteins | sample KBSCornC32_FD_184299 | JGI IMG/M metagenome (GOLD analysis project Ga0207639, IMG submission 184299) | Corn rhizosphere microbial communities from Kellogg Biological Station, Michigan, USA - KBS Corn C3-2 (SPAdes) (version 2) | ecosystem: Host-associated > Plants > Roots > Rhizosphere > Soil ...
ATCGCGGAGACGTACAGGAATGCGGGACGTTTCTGAAAAGCGACGACGAAGATGAATCCGAAGCCGATGCGTGAGAGTGACAGCGAGTTCACGATCCATCGTCGAGATGGCATAATTTCCAGTTATCCGTCGTTGCAGGATACCGCAAGGAAGCGGAGCAGGATACGTGCAAGTTCGTGAGGCAGGCGCAAGTAAAAATAACTTGGGGCGTGCCCAGTTCGTCGGGTATGGAGGCGCAGGTGATTGATCCACTCGGTGCGATGGCGCGCGCGGGGGACCTTGGAGCGGTACTCGCAAGCCTTCCCGTTCGCTTATTTGAAGATCTTGTTTCGGCCGCACGAGCTTCGCGAGAGTCGCTACGTAGCGGCGGCGCCATCTACTTTCTTGGAAATGGCGGGTCGGCCTCGACAGCAGAACACTTAGCGTCGGAGATGGTGGGCCGCTTCGAATCCGACCGCCGACCGCTTCGGGCAGGTGCGCTGACGGCCTGTGGATCTATTCTAACGGCATTAGCGAACGACTACCCACCAGACGAGCTGTTTGCTCGTCAAGTGCGCGGACTTCTCGACGGGAACGACACGCTAGTAGCTTTGTCCGGCAGCGGGAGGTCGACGAATGTGTTGCGGGCGCTCGAGACGGCCAGAGACCTCGGCTGCACGCGTATCGGATTCACCGGAAATCGCTCCGAGGAATTCGCTCGGTTTTGCGACTGGGTCCTCGCGGTTCCATCGGCTTCGGTACCTCGAATACAGGAAGTTCATCTCTTATTAGGTCATCTCTTTTGCGAGTTAGTTGAACAGGACACTCCCTGTTAGGGCCCTTGCGCTATCTGGTTATGTCGTTCGATGCATTTTGGAGCGACTACGCATACGCCATCGCATCGCGATGCCACAAACAAGCGCCGCGCACCGGGCAGACCCCGCACCGCGGCGCTGGGGGTCTTGCACACTTCCTGACGGTCGATGCGCAGGGGCAGACGGGTCGTGCGCGCCGTTTCACGTCCTTAACCTCCGCGGCGGCGTGTGCGGCAGGGTTGCGATTCGTCGTCGAGTAGCTCTTTCGCCTCTTCGACGAAGCTGAGGCGGCAGAAGACTGGGGAGGCGTTCGAGTCGGGCGCGATCCTCGGGTGGCCACCTGCGAAGAGGAGGATGCGGTCGGCGTACGGCTCGCCGACTGACGCGACTCGCCCAGCAGCTTTCTTACGCGGCGTCCGGATCGTTGCATCCCTCAGCCGCTACACGCCCATGAGGTTCGCGACTTCCGCCGACTCCCGAACCTTCGCCGCCCGATGCTCCGGCTTCATACCGCCACCCGCGATCACCTCGGCGATCTCGCCGACCGAATGGCGAAGGATCGCCTCGGGCGAAGTGCCGATGGCCTTCTTCAGCGCGCGAAAAGTGGCGATCCGCCGAGCGTCATCAACGAGATACGCGGCGTTCTCGAGCAGCACCATCTCGAATGGATCGGCGGTCTCGACCTTCAGATCGCCGTAACCGTCCCGGAGCGCCTTTGCCACGTCGCCCAGCACGCGAACATCATAGGTCCGGCGGCTCGAACGTGGTTTTCACGAGCAGCATCGTGGATTTCACGTTGTTCATCGTGAAATCCACGTTGTTGCTCGTGAAATCTACGTTGCTCCTCGTGAAATTCACGTTGTTCCTCGTGAAATTCACGAGCACCATCGTGATTTTCACGTTGTTGCTCGTGAATTTCACGTTGCTGCTCGTGATTTTCACGATGAGCAACGTGAGCGCGACCTTTACTCCCGTGGCTTGTACGTGTTGAGGACCTTCCCGGTCGTATATGCCACAGAATCAACGAGTTGCAGCGGCATACGCGAGTTGAAGATCCGCATGCCCTCGTGGATCGCGATCGGATTGACGAGGAGATTCAGCTCGTCGATCAGGCGGTTCTCGATCAGCGAGGCGACGAATGAGGCGCCGCCGTAGACGAGTAAGTCCTTGCCACTCTGAGACTTGAGGCCGTTTACCGCCGCCACCACATCCCCGTTCTCCACGCGGACGTTCTTCCCTTCCATGCTGGAGACGGTCCGGCTGAAGACGACCTTCGGCGTGTTCACCATCTTCTGGGCGAAGTCGTACTGCGGGTCGTCGGGCTTCACCCCTTCCCAGTAGTTCACGAATCCAGGCGTCATCTTGCGCCCCATCAGGATCGTGTCGCTGGTGTCGACGAGCTGGTTCACCAGCTCGATCCCCTTCTCGTCCATCTGCCACGTCATCCAGTCGAGTTGCCCCTCGGGCCCGGCGACGAACCCGTCGACCGTGATCTGCATCTGGAGCTTGAGCTTTCGCATCACATTCCTCCTTTCGTTCAGGAGTAGAGACTCCGGTCGACGTGAAAAATCATCGGTGGTACACCGTCCGTCATCCTGAGCCGCGTAGACGGCGAAGGATCTCAAATTTCGCGGCACGAGCCACCTGCAGCGCACCCGGAGATCCTTCGCCGCGCTACGCCGGCTCAGGATGACGGGGACACGATGGGAAGAAACCAGTCGCGGGGATAGAGGTAGTCCTCTCCCTCCTCGTCGATCACACAAACCAGGTTGTGGGCTTCAGCGTGCGCATCGTCCAAGACCTCATAGCTTTTCTCGAGCTCGAGAGACTCTTCGTATTCGTCGTTCCGTATGCAGACCGCGAAGTGGCGCTGTTGTTCGTTCATCCTCACTGCCCGTCGTACATCTCTTCGTTGATCGCGACCTGCGGGAGCGTCACGTTCGCGCGCAACGCGAGCTTGGCGGGTGGAGTGGCCGGGGCGATGAGGCCGAGGGCGGCGGCGGGGATGGGGGTGATGTCGATTTTGCGCGGGGCGGGGCGGTCGGATTCGATTTCGGTGATGCCGCTGATCTGCAGCGGAGCGAGGGTGCGTGCGGCGGGGCGGACGGCGGGTTGGAGGGCGTCGCGGTCGGCGGGGAGCAGCGGGGCGAAGGCGATCACGGGCATCGGCGCGTTCGCACTCGACAACACGCGAAGTTTGCCGGCGTTCTGCGCGAGCAGCGGGTTGGCCTCGGAGACGAATGCGGCGTCGCTCTTGCCGAAGAGGACGTTCGCAAGCGCGGCGTCGTCGTCGGTCGCGAGCACGATCTTCGCGCCGGTGCCGCTGTTGTCGCGCAATCCCTCGGCGATCGACATCGTGCGACCGCGGACGTCTTTGACGCCGCTCGACGCGAACACGACGACCGCGCGCTTGTAGGACGTCCGCCCTTCGCGTGCGAACTGGAAGCGCGGCGTCAGCTCGCCTCCGAGCTCGCTGACGAACTCCGGATTCGCGATGACGACGCCGACCGACGCGCGGTTCGCGGCGAAGTAGCCGCGCGCATCGTCGGCGCGGCGGAACAGCTCGATGTGCAGCGGGACGTTCGATGCCGTCGCGACCTGGCTCACGTACGCAGACATCGTCTCGGCGAGACGCTTTTCGTTCCCGGCGGGGATGTCGGGAAGGAAGACGAGCACGGTCCTGCGCGGCGTGCTCGAAGCCGGCTGCGGCGCCTCGACGACCGGCTGCAGCGCATCGACGTATTTTCTCGCCGCACTCTCCGCGGCGGGCGGCAGCCCGGCGTTCATCGCGCGATTGAATGCGGCGCGCGCCTCATCGTTGTTGCCGTTCGCGAGCTCGCTCGTTCCTCGGATGAATTGCGCGATGCCGCCGAACCGATCGTCGAGGGCGATCGCTCTCTCGGTGAGTGCCCGAGCATTGCGCGGGTCGCTGTTTGCGACGGCCAGCAGCGCGATCGCGAGGTCGCGTTTGGCGCGCGGGCAAAGGTCCTCGGTCGTACCGATTCTGAGCAGAGGCGAGGGCGCCTCCGCCTCACTGAGCATTCGCTCGCATTTCACTTTCGAGAGAAGCTCCACAGCGTTCGAATACTCGCGTTCTGACAGCGCAATCTCGCCGGCCGCCAGGGCGACTTCGTCCCATGCGGGATCGGCGGCGAGGGCGGCGGCGAGGTTTGGACGGGCATCGCGCGCACGGCCGGCTTGCCAGAGCAGGAGTCCGGCGTCGCCGCGGGTGAGCGGATCGTTTCCGAGTTGCGCGAGCGCGTTTCCGTCGCGCTTGGAAAGGGCGGCGAGCAGCGGGGTATCGACGTACTTGCGGGCGGCTTCGAGGTCGCCGCTACGCAGCAGGTTCGCGCCGAGGGCGGCGCGGAGCTCGGCGCGATTCGGGTCCTTCGCGAGGAGTTGCTCCAGCGCGGCGCGTTCGGCCGCAACGTCGCCGCGATCGCGGGCGATGAGCGCTCGTTCCAGGATCGCGGCGCGATTGTCGGCCGGAACGCTCGCAATCGCTTTCGCCGCATCGTCGAGGTGCTTGCGGCGTCGCTCGATTCGCGCAAGGAGGATCATCGAGTCCGCATCCGAAGCGTTCTCGCGAAGCGCGGTCACCGCCGCATCGACGTTGCCGAGCTTCAGCTCCGCGCGGCCGAGGAGGCGCAACGCAACAACCTTCGACGGCGCGTCGAAACGCGGCAGCCCCTCCCGCAGCATCTTCACCGTCTGCGCCGCATCGCCGCGCTTCCAGGCGATCTCGCCGAGGTGGAGGTACGCGAGCGGCAGCGTCGGATCGATCGCCAGCGCGGCGCGGTACTCCTGCTCCGCACGATCGGGCTTGTTCCAGTTGAAGTAGATGAAGCCGAGGTTGTAGTGCGAGTCGGCGCTCTTCGGCTCGAGCTTCAGCGACTTCGCATACGCGTCGGCCGCCTGCTGCCACCCCTGCTGCTTCATCCAGATCGCGCCGAGGTTCGCGTAGGCGCGGGCGTGAATCGGATCGACGGTCTCGTTCTTCGCAAACGCCTTGTCGATCGGCTCCAGCGCCTTGGCGTACGCGGCGAGCGCCTCGGAGTAGCGGCCCGTCTCGAACAGCGCGGCGCCGAGGTTGTAGTAGGCGCGCGTGTAGTCGCGGTCGATCGCGATCGCCTTGCGATACTCCTCGATCGCGTCGTCCTTCTTGCCGGTCGCGTAGAGCGCGTTGCCGAGGCTGAAGTGATGCCGCGCTTCGTTGGGCGCAAGGCGCGTAGCCTCCTGCAGCGCCGTGACGGCGTCGGCGTCGCGATTGAGCGAGCGCAGGATCGTGCCGCGAAGCGCGTGGAGTGCGGCATCCCGCGGGTTCTTCTCCAGCGCGCGATCGATGAACGTCAGCGCCTCGGGCGACTTGCCGAGCTGCTGCGCGGCGGCCGCGGCGTTGGAGAGGAGCGTGCGGTCGGACGGCGACTGCTCCACGCCGCGGACGAAGAGCTTGTACGCCTCGTCGACCTTCTGCTGCTGAAACAGGATCGCGCCCGCGTTCGCGTACGCCGAGGCGAGCTGCGGCGCCGCGTCGATCGCCTTGCGGTACTTCGCGAGCGCGTCGTCGAGACGTCCGGCGTCACGCGCGCGATCCCCCTCCTCCATGAGGCTCCGCGCGACCTCAGGGATGTCTTCCTGCGGCAGCGCGGGCAACGTGAAGGTGACGAGGATGAGTGCGAGAGCGAGTCGCCGGATCAAGCCTCAGAAGTTTACTTCGAGCTGCCCGAAGAACTCTCTGCCGACGAGCCGGTTCTCAGTCCCGACAATCGTCTCCTCGGGGCGTTTGTCGAGGAGGTTGTTGCCGAACAACGTGAAACGGATCGGGCGGCTGTGGACGAACGGGACGTCGTAGGTGACGCGCGCGTTGAGGAGCGTGTAGCCGGGCAGCGGCGGCGCGGCGAAGCTGGTGAAGTTCGAGCGGATGAAGAACCAGTTCGACGGCGCGTCGTAGCTGCTCTTCCACGACGCCTCGACCGCCGCGCGGACGTTGTTGAACGGCCCGGCGTAGGCGCCGACGTTGACCTTGTCCTTCGGCGCGTAGACGAACTCGAACGGATGGCCGCTCGAGTCGGTGCCGGCGCCGAGCTGGCTCTCCGTCTCGTGCGCGTAGTTCACGAAGCCGGTGACCTTGCCGGTGACGTTGGCGCGCAGCTCGACCTCCCCTCCCGTGATCCGCGCGTTCGCCGGCTGGTTCTCCCATCCGAACGTCGGCAGCGGCGCGAGGAGGTTCTGGACGATGACGACGAAATTCTCCACGCGCGAGCGATAGAGGTCCGCCTTCACGGACATGGTCGGCGAGAGCTGGTACTCACCGCCGAGATCGAACGTGCGGATCTCCTCCGGCTTGAGGTTCGGATTCGGTTTGAACGTCGAGAGCGGAATGAGGAGCTGCGGGATGTTCGGGTTCGACGCGCTGATGAACCAGCTGTCCTGATAGAGCTCGGAGAAGGTCGGGAAGCGGAACGCGGTCGAATAACCGCCGCGGACGACGAGCCGCGGCGACGGCGTGTAGACGAACGAGAGCCGCGGCGAGGTCTTCGACGGAAAGAGCGTCGTCTTCCGGTCGAAGCGGAGGCCGGCGACGACGCGGAGCAGGTTCGGCATCGCATCCCACTGGTCCTGCGCGTAGACGGCGACTTTGTCGTAGCCGGAGACGACCGTCGCATCCGGCGACAGCTCCTCTTTGTGCTCGGCGCGATCGAGTCGCCGCGCTTCGAGGCCGACGAGGATGTCATGCATCGGGATCATATGGAGGCCGGCGCGGAAGTCGCCGATCGCCTGATACCCGTGATCGGCTCGGTGGGAGAACTGCGGCTGCTCCTGCGCGGCGTGGCAACCGGCGCAGTGCATGCCGTTACGGTGCGCGTACGAGAAGTCGGCGCTGTAGGTGATCGGCGCGTTGGCAGGCGCGTGGTTGTAGCGCAGCGACGCGACGGTCAGCGCCTGGATGACGTCGTGCGCCGACGAGAAGCCGGTTCCCGGCGGAAAGCCGAGGTCGGGCGGGAACTGCTCGCTGAAGCCGTTGAGGTGGTCGTCGTGGCGATAGAGCGATGCCTGCCACTCGCCGCGTGTGGCCTTGAGAAAGACGTCGGTGCCGCGGATCTTCGACTTGTCGTCGATCCAGAACTCTTCCGGAATCTGGCTCTGGTAGGCGCGCACCGACGCGAAGTACGAGCCGCCGGCCGTCTTCTTGCCGTACATTGCGTTCACGAGTCCGGTCGAGCGCGCGCCGCCGAGGAGCTGCGCTTGTCCGCCGGCGAGGTCTTCGCCGGAGAGCGTGACGATGTTGACGACTCCCCAGAACGCGTTCTCGCCGTACAGCGACGATCCGGGGCCGCGGACGACCTCGATCCGCTTGATGTTCTCGACCGGGAAGAGATCGAACGCGGGACTGAGCGGAAAGCCGCCGGTATCGCCGGAGTTGACCGGCGCGCCGTCGATGAGCATGAGGACGCGGTTCGCGAACGGGTTCTCGCCGAAGCCGCGGATGTCGATCGTCTGCGTCATCGGGTTCCAGCGAACGTTGACGCCGGCGACGAGGCGCAGCAGGTCGGGCACCGTGCGCGCTCCCGACTCCGAGATCTGCTTCGCCGTCACGACCGTGACCGCGCTCGGCGCCTTCGAGATCGGGATCTCCGTCTTCGTCGCCGCCTCGACCTTGAGCTGCTCTTCGCCGAACAGCGTGACTTCGCCGATTTTCTTCGGCGCTTCCTGCGCGAGCAGAGGAGTCGCGACTACCAGCGCGAACACGAGAGATCTGCGCATGTTCACCTCGAATCAGTGTGGAAGACCGAACAAATAGTAAACGAGACACGCAACAGCAAGCACGATGGACCCGGCGTGGATCTCCCGGGCGCGGCCGGCGAGGAGTTTCATGATCGGGTGGACGACGAGGCCCGCCGTGAGGCCGTTCGCGATGTTGAAGGTGAAGACCATCATCGCGATCGTGACGAACGCCGGCACCAGCTCGGTGAAGTCGTCGAACTCGATGCGGCGTACGGCGTCGAGCATGAGCGCGCCGACGGCGATCAGCGCGGGGCCGTACGCGAAGCGGAGCTGCTGCAGCGGCTCGACGAGCGGGATGAAGAAGAGTGAGATCGCGAAGAGCGTCCCGGTCGTGATCGCGGCGATCCCCGTTCGCGCGCCGTCGCGGATGCCGACCGCCGACTCGATGTAGGCGCCGCTGGTCGAGGTCCCGACAAGCCCGCTGAAGATGCACGAGATCGCGTCGACGAGCATCGGCTTCTCGATGTCGGGGAAGTTGCCGTCGCGGTCGAGCATCCCGCCCGCGGCGCCGACGCCGACGAGCGTGCCGAGGGTGTCGAGGAAGCTCATGAGGACGAGCGTGAGGAGGATCGGGAGAAACGACAGCTTCAGCACCCCGGGGATGTCGAGCTGCAGCGCGATCGGCGCGAGCGAGTATTCGCCGCGGAACGGAATCGCGAACAGGCCGCGCGGCGCTTTTGCCAGCCCGAGGAGCACGCCCGCCGCGGCGGTGCCGACGATGCCGATGAGGATCGCGCCGCGCACCCGCCGCTGGAGCAGCGCCATGATCACGATGAACCCGGCGATCGCCAGCAGCACCTCGGCGCTGCGCAGGTCGCCGATCTTCACCGGCACGCCGGTGCCGGTCGTCACGATCCCGGTCTCCGTCAGTCCGATGAACGCGAGAAAGAGCCCGATGCCGGCGGCGAAGCTGTGCTTCAGGCTCGCGGAGATCGAACGCGCCAGCCATCCGCGCAGCCCGACGAGCGTGATGACGAGAAAGAGCACGCCGCTAACGAAGACCGTCCCGAGGCGCTGCTGCCACGTCACGCCGAGCGCCGCGAGACCGAAGGCGATGAACGCATTCTCGCCCATGTACGGTGCGACGGCGATCGGACGATTCGCGTAGACGCCCATGAGAATCGAGCCGACCGCGGCGACGAGGATCGTCGCCACCGTGCTCGCGCCGACAGGCAGCCCCGCCGCCTTCAGGATCGCCGGATTGACGACGATGATGTACGCCATCGCGAGAAAGGTGCTGGCACCCGCGAGTACGTCGGTGCGAAACATCAATGGCATTATGCCGGGTATGAAGAACGATCAGTGGAACGACGTCGACGCATACATCGAAGAGACGATCGTCGGCAGCGACGAAGCACTGCAGGCGGCGCTCGACACCAGCGTGGCCGAGGGGCTGCCGGCGATCGCGGTGTCCCCGGCGCAGGGGAAGTTTCTCCATCTCATCGCCCGCCTGATTCACGCCCGCTCGGTCCTCGAGATCGGCACCCTCGGCGCGTACAGCACGATCTGGCTCGCCCGCGCGCTGCCGAACGACGGCCGCCTCATCTCGCTCGAAGTGAACGCGCACCATGCCGACGTCGCGCGGAAGAACATCGCGCGCGCGGGTCTTTCGTCAGTCGCCGAGGTGCGCCTCGGCGCGGCTTTGGAGACGCTGCCGAAGCTTCGTAACGAGGCTCCGTTCGACGTCTTCTTCATCGACGCCGACAAGGTGAACATCCCGGAGTACTTCCGCTGGTCGATCGACCTCGGCCGCAGCGGGAGCGTGATCATCGTCGACAACGTGGTGCGCGACGGCGCGCTCGCCGATCCGAACACGAAGGACGAAGCTGTGCTCGGCGTGCGGCGCCTCCACGAGATGCTCCGCAACGAGCCGCGCGTCACCGCGACGACGATCCAGACGGTCGGGATGAAGGGCTACGACGGTTTCACGATGGCGCTCGTAAATTAGTTCATGGCCCCGTCCCGCGTGCTCGCGGTTCTCCTTCTCCTCGCCGCCTTCGACCTCAACGCCCAGTTTTATTCATCGAATCCGGTCAGAACCGATCCGCCCGACCCGACGTCGGCTGATTCGGTCACGCTGCTCGTCGAACAGTTCGCTTCATGCCCGCCGCCGCCGGCGCTGACACGCTCCGGATTCGAGATCGACGTGACGCTCCATCCCGGCCCGTGCCTCTTCCCTCCAGGGCTCATCACCTGGAAACTGGAGCTCGGAAAGCTTCCGGCGGGCACTTACACTATCAACGTCCAGCCTGCCGGCGCGGTGCCGATTTCAACGACGACCTTCGTGGTTTTCGACGCGAATCCGACCGTCATCGTCTCGCAATCGATCGGCTCCACGGCCGGAGGAACACCCGTCACCATTGTCGTCGCCGCCGCGCAATGTCTGAACAAGCCGGTCAATTCGTGCCCGCCGCCAACGATCACATTCGACGGCGAACCGGCAACGAATGTCGTTGTCGTCGATCAGTCGCATTTCCAGGCGGTCACGCCGCCGCACGCGGCCGGGCCGGTGCTCGTCAAAGTAGTCGGCGACTCGTTCACGAAATCGTCGTACGCGTTCCGCTACATCGACCCCGCGGCTCCGCCGTCGCCGAAGTTCTTCGACCGGGCGCTGATCCCGGTGGTCTTCAATGGACCGGGCGCCTTCGGATCGCACTGGGAGACCGAGCTCTCGCTCCGGAACGACAATACGTTCACTGTCGAACCGTGGCGCCCGATCGACGGCAAGGCGGAGCTCGTCCCGAGGCAGCCGGTTCTCTTCAGCGGCGACGCGCCGGGTGGCATCTTCGTCGGCATTCCGCTTCAGGCATCCGCGTCACTCGCACTCCATGCCGGCGTGCGCGACATCTCCCGCGAGGCATCCGAGTGGTCGACGGAACTCCCGATCGTCCGCGAGGAACAGTTCTCGACGACCGGAATCGATCTGCTCGACATCCCGGCCAACCCGCGTTTCCGAACGATGCTGCGCATTTACAGCACCCTGAATCCGATATCCCCATACAACGCGCAAGTCCACGTGATCGTCTATTCGCTCGAGAATGGCGGCACGTATCGCTCTTTCTTCGCGACGCTCAATGACGGCAGCGGCTGCACCGACGCCGGCTCGTGCGCGGAGCACCCGTCGTCGGTTTCCATCCCCGACGTGACCTCCGGAAACTTCTCCGGACGCGTCGGCATCCAGATTCAAACCACCCTGCCGATATGGGCGTTCGCGACCGTCACGAACAACGAGACGCAGCACGTGACGATCGTTTCGCCGCATTAGCGGGGGAACCCCTCATCCGCCTGTCGGCACCTTCTCCCCTCTCACGAGGGGAGAAGGACGCTCGATTGACAATGCTTCGCGAGACCTTTCCCTACGAGACCTTTCTCCCCGGTGACGGGGGAGAAGGTGCCGACAGGCGGATGAGGGGGCTGGCGCCGCGCCTAACCCTCAACCAGCGCGAGGAACTCGTCCTCGGTGAGGACTTGGACGCCGAGGGATTTCGCTTTGTCGAGCTTGGAGCCGGCGGCTTCGCCGGCGACGAGGTAGGAGGTCTTCGACGACACGCTGCCGGAGGGCTTGCCGCCTTCGCGCTCGATAAGTTTGTGGATCTCGTCGCGGGAGAAGCGGGTCAGCGTTCCGGTGACGACGACGGTCTTGCCCGCGAGGCGCGTGCCGGTGGCGGTGGCGACGTGCACCGGCGCGACGCCGGCGCGCTGCATCTTCTCGATGCGCTCGCGGTTCGCCGGGACGTCGAAGTAAAAGCGGATCGAGTCGGCGAGCTTGGGACCGATCTCCGGCGTGTCGATCAGCTCCTCGCGCGTGGCGTTCATGAGCGCGTCGAGCGACTGGAAGCGCTCGGCGAGCACCTTCGCCGCGCGCTCGCCGACGAAGCGGATGCCGAGGGCGAAGATGAGGCGCGACAGCTCGTTGGTCTTCGAGCGCGCGATGTTCTCGATCAGCTTCTTTGCCGACTTCTCCCCCTTCCGCTCCAGATTCGCCACCTGCTCCTCGGTCAGGTCATAGATCGACGCGTAGTCCTTCACGAGGCCGGCGTCGAGGAGCGCCTGGACGGTCTGCCAGCCGAGACCCTCGATGTCCATCGCCTTCCGGCTGCCGAAATGCGTGATCGACTGCAGCACGATCGCGGGACAACCCTGGTTGATGCAGCGGATCGCGACCTCGTCCTCGAATCGGTGGAGGGGCTGCGCACAGACAGGACAGGCAGTGGGCGGCTCGAACGGCTTCGACTTCGGCGCGTGCTCGAGCACCTCGACGACCTTCGGGATGATGTCGCCGCCCTTCTCGACCATGATCGTGTCGCCGACGCGGAGGTCCTTGCGCGCCAGCTCGTCGAAGTTGTGGAGCGACGCGTTGACGACCGTCGTCCCGCCGAGCGGCACCGGATCGAAGTGCGCAACAGGCGTGACAGCGCCGGTGCGACCGACGTACAGCAGGATTTCGCGGACCGTCGTCTTCGCCGCTTCCGGCGGGTACTTGAACGCGACCGCCCAGCGCGGGACCTTCGCGGTCGCGCCGAGCTCGAGCTGCTGCTCGCGGCGATTGACCTTGACGACGACGCCGTCGATCTCGAAGTTCAGACCGTGGCGCTCTTCCTTGATGTCCTCGGTGAACTTGATGACTTCGTCGATGTTGGCGAAAACGTCGCGGCGCGGGTTCACGGGGAGCCCGAGCTTCATCAGAAAGTCGTACGCAGCCCACTGCGAGTCGATGCGCAGGTCATCGATCGAGACGAGGTGATAGACGAACGCCGACAGCCGCCGCTTCGCCGTGAGCGCCGGCTCCTTCTGGCGGAGCGTTCCCGCCGCGGTGTTGCGCGGGTTCGCGAACCGCTCCTCCTCGTCGAGCGCTTCGTTGATCTTGAGAAAGTCACTCTTCGAGATGTAGATCTCGCCGCGGACCTCGAGGCGCTTGTACTTGGTGTCGATCTTGAGCGGCAGCGCGCGGACCGTGCGGACGTTCGGCGTCACGTCGTCGCCGCGCACGCCGTCGCCGCGCGTCGCGCCGCGCACGAGAGAGCCGTTTTCATAGAGGAGATCGATCGAGACGCCGTCGATCTTCAGCTCCGCCTCGTACTCGACCGAGTCGACGCCGAGGCCGCGCTTCACGCGCTCGTCCCACTCGCGCAGCTCCTCGACCGTGTAGGCGTTCTCGATCGAGAGCATCGGCGGATCGTGGATGACCGTCGCGAACGACTCGATCGCCGCGCCGCCGACCCGCTGCGTCGGCGAGTTCGGATCGAACAGCTCCGGATGCTGGCCCTCCAGTTCCTGCAGCCGCCGGAGCATCTGATCGAACTCGAAGTCGCTGATCTCCGGGCTGCCCTCGTAGTAGAGGCGGTTGTGGCGGTCGAGCTCTTTCCGGAGCTTCGCGATCTCCTGCTTCGGCGTCATGCGCGCGAAAGATAACGCGACCGATTCACCTCGCGCTCGAGGAAACCCATCAGCAGCAGCCGGGCGTCGAGGAGCGCGACGAAGTCGCGGCGGCCTTTGACGAGGTTCAGGTTAAGCGCAACGAAGCGCATGCCGCGCGGCGTGTCGTAATAGACGATCAGCCGGTCGCCGCCGATCATCTGCTCCGTTCCGCGGATGCTGCTCCAGGCGATGACGCGCGTCCGCATCTGATGCAGCGGCCGGAGCGTGATCGTCTCATCCCCCACCTCGGCGATCGGCCGCCGCGTTCCGAGCCATACCTTCAGTCCGCCGAGCCAGAGCGTCCCGACGTAGACCCAGACGAAGCGTTCTCCAATCCAGCCGTAGCGAAGCTGAGGGTTTACGGCCAGCGCAATCAAAATCGCGGCTGTGACCGCCGCGGCGACCAGAACGATCGAGGCGCCCGCGCGGCGGACCCATGGACGGAAGGGAAATTGCCTCATTGAAATCGACACAAGAACCTTGTAATCTGTAATTTAGGGTCACACACTCCAGTTCGGTATACGGCATGCAATATCAAGGTCGGGACACGATGGCTGTCGCCAAACTTGACGGAAGCGGCCGAAAGATTCTCGTCGTCGACGACGATCTCGCGATCCGCGTACTCCTGCAGGCCGTTTTGCGGCGTATGAAATTCGAGGTCGAGCTTGCGGAGGACGGCGCCGCCGGGCTCGAGAAGATCGGCGCAAACGGGCACTACGACCTCGTGCTGCTCGATCTGATGATGCCGAAACTGAACGGCTACGAGTTCATCGACCGCGTCGGCGCGCGCCTCGACGGCAGCAGGCCGCACATCATCGTCTTCACGGCGGCGGGAAAACGCGGCGTCGACAAGATCCCGGAGGACTCGATCTGCGCGTCGATCCTGAAGCCGTTCGACCTCGACAAATTCATCGACATCATCGGCGAGTGCCTTACGGGCGCTCACGAGACGCACCCACTCTCCACTCGATCTGGTGGATGATCCCGAGGAGGATCGTCGCCTCGCGCGCGTCGAGATCGGCGCGTGCGGCAATCGCCCGCAGGTCGTCGTAAACACGGTCGGGATTGTTGTCGTGAAGGAAGCCGGCCTCCACGAGCAGCGCCTGCGCGCGCTCGTGTAAGCGCTCGATCATCGCGGCGGGAGCGAGCTCGCGCTCGCGCGGCGCGCGCCGTACCTGTGACATTGCGAAACAGAAAGCGCCGACCGCCTGCGCGAGGTTCATCACCGGGAAGTCGGGATTGGTCGGGATGCTCGCGGTGCGCTGACACGCCATCACCTCTTCGCGCGTCAGCCCGCTGTCCTCGCGACCGAAGACGAGCGCCATCGTCTGGTCTTCGCTGAGTGATGCGAAGAGATCGGCGACGTCGAACGGCGTCATATCGGCCGGCGTGGTCCGGCCGCGCAGCGAGGTCGTCGCGATGGTGACGTGCGCGTCGCGGATGGCGTCGAACAGCGTCGGCGAGAACGTCGCGCGCTGCACGACGTCGTCCGCGCCGCTCGCCCACCAGCTCGAGAGCGGCTGCAGCTCCGGATGTTCGCCCGCGATCGCGAGCGACTCGAAGCCGAAGTTCTTCATCACGCGCGCCGCCGCGCCGACGTTTCCCGCTTCCCGCGGCTCGACTAGGACGATGCGGAGATTCGGCGTACCGCCTCCAGCATCGCGTCGATGTGCCGCTTCTCGGTCGCCGGATTGATGACGGTGATCCTGAGGACGCGGCGGCCCTTCAGCATCGTCGAGGTGATCCACGCCTCGCCGCTGCGGATCAGCTCTTCGCGCACGCGGTGATTCAGCTCGTCCGTTCCGCGAACGCGGAAGCAGAAGATGTTGAACGCCGGCTCGTGCATCGCCTCGAGGTCGTCCGACTCGACGACCCGCTCGTACGCGTAGCGCGTCACGTCGGTCACCTTCTCCAGCGCCGCCGCGAATCCTTCGCGGCCGATCATCTTCACGGTCAGCCACAACTTGATCGCGTCGGCGCGCTTGGAGCACTGGATCGTCATCGCGCCGATGTTCTGCTGCTCGCGCTCGGCGTGGAAAAGATACGGCGCGTCGGCCTCGAATGCGCGCCGCAGCCAGACGCCGTCGCGCACGAAGACGGCGCCGAGGGAGAGCGGCATCCAGAGCATCTTGTGCGGATCCCACGCGAACGAGTCGGCACGATCGAGTCCCTTTACGAGCGGCGCGAGCCGGTCGCTGAGGAGCACCGAGGCGCCGTGGGCGGCGTCGACGTGCAGCCAGACGTCGCGGGCCGCTTCGCGAATGGCGGGGAGATCGTCGAATGCGCCGGTCGCCGTCGACCCGGCGGTCGCGACGACGGCGAGGACGTTCTCGCCGTGATGCCGCAGCACGGCGCGGAGCTCGTCGAGGTCCATCCGGTGCTCGTCGTCGGTGTCGATCTTCTCGACGTCGTCGACGCCCATGATCGCGGCGGCGCGCGCGACCGAGTAGTGCGCGTCGGCGGACGTCACGATCACCGGCCGCTCGCCGCCCTGATCGAGCCACCACGCACGCGCGGCGAGGAGCGCCGTCAGATTCGCCGCTGAGCCGCCGGAGACCGCGGTCCCTTCGCACTCCGCGGGATAGCCGGCGAGATCAGCGAGCCAACGGATCACCTCGCGCTCGATGACGGTGCCGATCGGGCTCATCTCCCAGACCGCGGTGGAGTTGTTCAGCGCGGAGATGACGAAGTCGGCGATGACGGACGGCGCGAACGGCGGGCAGACCTGGTGGCCGATGTACGACGGGTGGTGAAGCTGGATCGATTTCTCGGCGACGAGGCGAATGGCGTCGATTGGATCGCGATCGGCACGTACCAGATCGCGCAGCTCTTCGAACGGCGTCCAGTCGACGACCGGGCGCTGCTCGACGTTCGCGACATGATCGAAGATCACGTCGACGACTTCGTGAGCCAGCCGGCGCGCTTCGTCACCGAAACGTTCGATCGTCATCGGCGCGCGATTGTAGGACACTGCGCCGGTGGAAACGCCGGGCGCACTGCGCGCGCTGATTCTGCTCGCGGCAGGCGAGCTGATGGCGATGGGCCTCTGGTTCGGCGTTTCGGCGGTCGCGCCGCAGATCGCCGCCGAGTGGCACCTCGACTCCGGGACGACGGCGTGGCTGACGCTCTCGGTGCAACTCGGCTTCGTCGCCGGCACGCTGCTCAGCGCCCTGCTCAACCTCGCCGACGTGATCAGCGCGAGGCGGCTCTTCGCACTGACGGCGTTCCTCGCCGCGATCGTGAACGCGCTCCTGGCCGCGTTCGTCCACACGCCCGCGGCCGCAATGGTGCTTCGCTTTCTCACCGGTGCGTTCCTCGCCGGCGTCTACCCGCCCGGCATGAAGCTCGTCGCCACCTGGTTCCGCAAGTCCCGCGGCCTCGGCCTCGGCGTGGTCGTCGGCGCGCTGACGCTCGGCAAAGCGTCGCCGTACCTCGTCAACGCATTCGGCTCGTCCAACTGGCGCGAGAACGTCGGCGTGGCGTCGATCATCGCGGCGTTCGGCGCGCTCATCGTGGCGCTCTTCGTCCGCGAGGGTCCGTACGCGCTGCCGAATCAGCCGTTCGACTTCTCGCAGGTGACGCAGGTCGTCCGCAATCGCGGCGTGCGACTCGCGAACTTCGGCTACTTCGGCCACATGTGGGAGCTGTACGCGATGTGGACGTGGATCCCGGCCATGATGCGCGCGAGCATCGCGAAGAGCGGCGACAAGCCGGTGCTCGCCGAGATCGCGTCGTTTCTCGTCATCGGCAGCGGCGCCGTGGGATGCGTCGCCGCGGGACGGCTCGCCGATCGCATCGGACGCACGGTGGTGGCGTCGACCGCGATGGCGATCAGCGGCACCTGCTGCATCGTGATCGGCGCGCTCTTCGGCGGATCGCCTTTCGTGCTGCTGATCGTGGCGGCGATCTGGGGAGCGACCGTCGTCGCCGACTCCGCGCAGTTCTCCGCGTGCGTCACGGAGCTCGGCGACCCGCGCTACATCGGCACGGCGCTCACGATCCAGACCTGCATCGGTTTTCTCCTGACCACCGTCACGATCCGCCTCATGCCGCTCCTCGTCGACCGCTTCACCTGGCACTACGCCTTCGCCGCCCTCGCCATCGGCCCGTTCCTCGGCATCATCTCTATGCTCCGCCTGCGCGGCCTCCCCGAGGCCCAGCGCATCGCGCAGGGACGCCGGTAGAATCACCGCACAATGAAAACGATCGCAGCGGTTGCCCTCGTCGCGGCGTGCCTCATCGCGCCCCTCGTTCAGGCGCAGGAGCACGAGCATCACCATGAAATGCTGGGGAGTGTCTCCTTCCCGATCTCGTGCGCATCAGGCACCCAGGAGGCGTTCAACCGCGCGGTCGCGCTGCTCCACTCGTTCGCGTACGAGGACGCCGAGCACGCGTTCACGGAGATCGCAACGCGCGATCCGAAGTGCGGCATCGCGTGGTGGGGCGTCGCGATGACGAATTACCACCCGGTGTGGCCTTCGCCCTACTCGCCCGCCGAGCTCGCGCGCGGGATCGCGGCAGCGCAGAAGGCGGAAGCCGTCGGCGCGAAGACTCCGCGCGAGCGCGCCTACATCGACGCGATCGCCACGTTCTATCGCGACAAGAACGCCCGTGCATACGAAGACAAGATGGCGGCCCTCACGGCCGCCTATCCGGACGACGACGAGGCGGCAATCTTCTACGGGTTGTCACTCGTCTCCCACGGCATGTCGATGCCGACCGACAAGACGTACACGTATCAGAAGAAGGCGGCGGCCATCTTCAACTCGCTCCTCGCGGAGCATCCCGACCATCCCGGCATTTCGCACTACCTGATCCACAGCTTCGACTACCCCGCCCTTGCGCCGCTCGCACTCAACGCCGCGTATGCGTACGCGAAGATCGCCCCCTCCGCGCCGCACGCGCTCCACATGCCGTCGCACATCTTCGTCCGCCTCGGCATGTGGGACCAGACGATCGATTCGAACATCCGCTCCGCCGACGCCGCGAAGGCGCATGCCGCCGATCTCCACCCCGGCACGATGGCGTTCAACACGCTCCACGCGTACGACTATCTGACGTACGCGTACCTGCAGCGCGGCGAAGACGCCAAGGTCCGCAAACTCGTCGACGAGGTCTTAGCGGTCAAGTCGGTCGATACCGAAAACTTCGCCGCCTACTACGCGATCGCCGCGATTCCGGCGCGTTACGCGGTCGAGCGTCACAAGTGGGATGAAGCCGCGGCGCTCACCGTGCGCCCCGACCTGCCGTGGGACCGTTACGCGTACGCCGAGGCGATGACGTACTTCGCCCGAGCCCTCGGCGCGGCGCGCGGCGGCAATCCCGCGCGTGCAAGGACGGACGTCGAGCATCTCGCCGCGGTTCGTCAGAAGCTGCTGGACCAGCACAACCAGTACTGGGCCGATCAGGTGGACGTCCAGCGCCGCGCGTCGGAAGCATGGATCGCTTTCGCCGAAGGCCACCGCGACGAAGCGCTGACCGGCATGCGCTCCGCCGCCGATCTCGAGGACTCGATGGACAAGAGCCCCGTCACGCCCGGCGCAATCGTCCCGGTCCGCGAGATGCTCGGCGAGCTGCTGCTCGAAACCAACCACCCCGCCGACGCGCTGTCGGAGTACGAGAAGTCACTGACCGAGTCGCCCAACCGCCTCAACGCCCTCACCGGCGCCGCCCGCGCCGCCCAACTCGCCGGCGACCGCACAAAGGCCGCGACGTACTACGGGCGGGTGGCGGGGCTGCTAAGTCCCGAACCGCTGCGCCGCCCGTAGCTTCGCGCGCTCGGCTTCGGTCTCGCGGTCGCGCGGCTCGGCGTTGGTGACGAGCGAGTCGATCAGGTGGCGCGCCACGTGGGCGACCTCTTCGATCGCGCGGTTGAATGCTTCCTCGTTCGCCTTCGACGGCTTGTTGAAGCCGGAAAGCTTGCGCACGAACTGGAGCGACGCGGCGCGGATCTCCTCGTCAGTCGCGGGGGGCTCGAAGTTGAAAAGGGTCTTGATGTTCCGGCACATGATGAAATCCTACTCGTCCAGCGGGACTACGGGGTTGTACGCGTGCATGACCGCGGCCCAGGCGAAGAAGTAGCGGTCGCGCGGGACGCGATAGCGCCGCGGGAAGCGGTCGCCGTTGGGGCGATCGTCTTCGAAGATGTAGACGTAGCCACCCTCCTCGAAGATGACGATGCGCCACCCTTCATCGCGGTCGTCGAACGGATCGTCGATCGAGCCGAGAGGGACGTCGGAGGCGCTGAAGTGAATGAGGTCGCGGTCGGCGTGCTCCCAGCCGGGGAACCACGCCAGCTCCCCCTTCGCCGCGCTGACGAAGTGCACGATCTTCCCCATGTCCTCCAATTCGCGCAGCTCGACCGCGAAGTCGGGGATCACCGGCACAGTGGCGAGGTCGATATCGAACATGGTTCGAGTTTATCGCGCGGCCTTATCTCGTGTGGGTCCGCAGATCGTGCTGTATGTACAACTTGTTTCCCGCTCGTCTCGTGACGTTCACAGAGTGCACATTTCTGCATCCGATAATCGCAAGCCGTGACGAGCGGCTGGCTCTTCGTGCTGCTTTCCAGTGCCCTGGCGTGGCGGGGATTCGGGCCTGCGATCCGATATCCCGTGACGGCCAGCAACGTCGTGCTCGTCCGAGATTTCAACGGCGACGGGCGTCCCGATCTCATCTTCTCGGGGAACCAGTTGGAGGAGTTTGGGTCTTTTTCGATCCTGACCAACGAGGGCGACAGCAGGTTTGGCGAAGAGCAGCTCGTTCCGAGCGGGTTTGGAGAGAGAGTCGAGGACGCTGCCGACATCAATGGCGATGGGTTCCCGGACATCGTCGCGTCCAACTACTGGCGGAACGGGATCTCCATCTATCGAAGCGCAGGACCACTGGTTTTCGGCGAGCAGGACTTCCACGGAACGGCGACACACGGCGGTCCGTCACGATTCGCCGACTACGACGGCGACGCGATTCCCGACGTCGTCAGCCTCTCGTTCGGCTCCGGGAACCCGGTTCGCGTTCACCTCTTCCGCGGCATGGCCGATGGCTCGCTGGCTCCGAAGGTGTCGACCGATACGACGCTCGCGCAAGGCGCATCGGCATCGACACGCGTCATCAACGGAAGGCTCGAAATGCTGGTCTCCGAGCGTTCCGAAAACCTCGGGCTGATTCAGTTCAAGAAAACCGGTCTCGAAGTGGAACGCCTCTACGCGGGTCCCGGCTTCGACGTGAGCTGTCTGTTTGCGGACGTCAACCGCGATGGCATACCGGACATCATCGATACGTCGATCGAGGACGGTTCGTCCGAGGCGGTCTTTGTGACACTCGGCGCCGCCGACGGAACCTTTTCCGAACGAAGACGAATCGGACAGCAGCGTCACCTGATACTCCCGGTGAAAGCGCTCGCAGGCGACGTCGACGGAGACTGCGCGCCGGACCTAGTGATCAGTGACATTGCTTCGCCGGCGTTGTCGATCTTCCTCGGCGATGGGAACGGGAACTTCAGCCAACAGCCGATCTCGGTCGACGCCGGCGCACCAGTGAATGACTTCGAATTGGCCGATATGAATGGCGATGGCATGCTGGACATCGTCACGGCCAACGCCGACCACACCGCTTCGCTGCTGTCGAACCTCGGCCGTCCCACGCGCCACCGCGCCGTGCGTCCGTGACGATCAAAGTCGTTGGCGAACGATTCGCAAGCCACCCGGGGGATGATCAGCCTCTTTCTCGCCGTACTCGCCTTCTCCGCACACCAGGGCAGCGCGGTTCAGGTGAGAGTGCCGAACGAGCCGGGCGTGAAGTCGGTGCATGTGATCTGGCTCAGGAAGACGGTCCCGGCGTTTCGCGCAGGCGACGAGTGGACGACGATCCTCGGCGTCGACCTCGATGCGAAGCCGGGAGCGCATGAGGCGGAGGCGGTGTTGACGATGGACGATGGCCGCGAGCAGCGGCGGGAGATCACCATCGACGTCGCGGCGAAGAAGTACCCGACGCAGCCGTTGCAGGTCGCCGGCAAATTCGTCGAGCTGAGCAAGGGAGACCTCGCGCGGTCGAGCCGCGAGAACAAAGAGGTGGATGCGATCTACGAGCGCATTACCAACGAGATCGTGCCGGATGAGCCGTTCACCGTTCCGATCCCGGGCGAGACCGGAACGAACTTCGGATCACGGCGCATCTTCAACGGCGAGCCGCGCGCGCCGCACTCCGGCGCGGACTTGCATGCCGCGACGGGCACGCCCGTGCACGCGACGAACCGCGGCCGCGTCGTGCTGGCGAAGAATCTCTTCTTCACCGGAAACACCGTGATCCTCGATCACGGCCTCGGCATCTACTCGCTCTACGCGCACCTCTCGCACATCGACGTCCATGCCGGCGAAGTCGTGAAGAACGGCCAGGTCGTCGGCCTCTCCGGCGCCACCGGCCGCGTCACCGCGCCGCATCTGCATTGGGGCATGCGCGTGCAGGGAGCGCGCGTCGATCCGTTCTCGCTCGTCGGTCGTTAGACGCCCTTGTCCATGTAACGCCCGTACCCCACTCTGCGGATCGCGCCGCGCTTGGCGAGGCGGGAGAGTTTGGTACGGACGTAGGCGCCGTCGAGTGACCAGTTCTTCTTGCGAAGGGCGTACGCGAGATCGGCGGAGGTGAAGAAGGTGTCGGGATGCTGGCGGAAGTGGCGCAGTATCTCGGCGTCGATCTGCGAGGAACCATCCCTCGGCTGGTAAACACCGATCGTCAGGCCCGCCAGACGGGAGGTGCAGTCATCGAGCTCGGCGCGGAGCGCTGTTCGCTCTGTCTCGAGACCGCGCAAACGGATTCGGATCTCAGCGATGCGCGTGGCGAGGGTGGCAATGGCATCGACGCTATCACTCATGACACGCAGTCTATCAAAATGAGCTGGTATTACGTCAATTTGAAAGAGAGTCTGCTCGTTTTAGCAATGATGCCTCTCAGCGTAGGCATGATCCGACTCAATTTGCACTTCAGCGTATCTACATTGACATGAGGTAGGCGCAAATCAGATCGCATTTGATCCAATTTGCCTTGATCCATGCCTGCGATGAAATGACCCATGTCTGCGATGACATGGAGCACGCTCAAATTACGCCGCAGGCGGTCTCGCGTGACGCGGTTGATACACTCCGAGCTTCCCGCCGCCCGGTAATGTGATCTGAACCAGCATTCCCCACGGCTGCTGGTGCAATTCACCGCACTCGACGTTCTTCGATTTCATCTCGGCGACGAACGCTTTGACGTCGTCGCACATGAGAAAGAACTCGTGCACGCCGTTTTCCTCGCTCGGATGCACTGCGACCTCGGCCGGCGGTAATCCGAAGATCAGCCAGCCGTCGTGAACGTCGACGAACGGGAACTTCAAGACGTCGCGGAAGAAGGCGCGATCGGCCTCCGCGTCCTTCGAGTAGATGACCGAATGCGCTCCAGTGATCAATCGGTGTTCTCGATCTGGTAGTTCGGCGCTTCCTTGGTGATCACGACGTCGTGAGCGTGCGACTCGCGCAGGCCGGCGGCGGTGATGCGGACGAACTGCGATTTAGTGCGGAGGTCGTCGACCGACTTGGAGCCGGTGAGGCCCATGCCGGAGCGGAGGCCGCCGACGAGCTGCGGAATCATGGCGCTGAGCGATCCCTTGTACGGGACCTTCCCTTCGATGCCCTCAGGGACCAGCTTGCCGACTTCGTCGGTGTCTTCCTGGAAGTAGCGATCCTTCGATCCCTGCTGCATCGCGCCGATGGAGCCCATGCCGCGATACGCCTTGAATGTGCGGCCCTGGTAGAGGATCGTCTCGCCCGGCGCTTCATCCGTCCCGGCGAACAGCGAGCCGATCATGACGCAGTGCGCGCCGGCGGCGATCGCCTTGGTGATGTCGCCGGAGAACTTGATGCCGCCGTCGCTGATGATCGGCACGTCGTACTTTTCGGCGGCGCGCGCGCACTCCATGATCGCGCTGATCTGCGGGACGCCGGCGCCGGCGATGACGCGCGTCGTGCAGATCGAGCCCGGCCCGATGCCGACCTTCACCGCGTCGACGCCGAGCTCGATGAGATCGCGCGCTCCTTCATACGTGGCGACGTTCCCCGCGATGAGCGGCGTCGTCGGGTAGAGCTTCTTGAACTGCTTGATCGTGTCGAGCACGGCGCTCGAGTGCGCGTGCGACGAGTCGATGGCGATCACGTCGACCTTCGCGTCGATGAGCGCCCGCGCGCGATCGAGGCCGTCGCGGCCGATGCCGATCGCCGCGCCGCAGCGCAGACGGCCGAGGGGATCTTTCGCCGCTTGCGGGTACCGCCGCGCCTTCTGGATGTCCTTGACGGTGATGAGGCCCTTCAGATCGCCATTCGCGTCGACGACGAGGAGCTTCTCGATGCGGTGCTGGTGAAGGACCTCGCGCGCCTGCTCCAGCGTGGTGCCGACCGGAGTGGTGACGAGGTGCTCCTTCGTCATCCGCTCCGCGATCGGGAGGTCGAAGCGCGTTTCGAACCGCAGATCGCGATTCGTGAGGATCCCGACCAGCTTGCCGTTCGCGTCGGTGACGGGAACGCCGCTGATCTTGTACTTCTCCATCACCGACATCGCCTCGGAGATCGTCTGCCACGGCCTCATCGTGACCGGGTCGACGATCATGCCCGCTTCCGACCGCTTCACCTTGTCCACTTCTTCGGCCTGCCGGTCGACCGGCATGTTCTTGTGGATGATGCCGAGGCCGCCGTGCTGCGCCATCGCGATGGCGAGCCGCGCCTCGGTCACTGTATCCATCGCCGAGGAGAGGATCGGAATGTTGAGGTGGATGTCGCGCGTGAGGCGCGTGGTGACGTCGACGAAGTTCGGATGCAGATCCGACTTCGCCGGCTTCAGCAGAACGTCGTCGAATGTGAGCGCGATCGGAGGCCCTTCGGCAAACCGCGCGGATGGCAGCGGGTCGCTCTGCGAGACTTCGCGCAGTTCGACGCGGCCGATGACCGGGACCTCATCGCGTAGAAGACGTTCGTCACTCATTTGAGGAGTATAAAACAGGCTTCATGCACCGTTATTGCAAGCAGAGACGCGCCCAGAGAGTTCGCAGGCTCTCTCGTTCTCCATGCGTTTCACAATCGAGCAACGTCATCTAACCGATGTCGGGGGAAAACCGGTAGCCGAGGACCGGGCGCTCTCGTTTTATTCGTGCGACGCGCACGACGCCGATGACGCGGTGCGCCTCTTCGCGCGCGATCATTCGGCCGAGGTGATCGGCAACGTCCTCCGCTTCCCCGGCTTCCAGGCGATCGCGACGATGCGGAATGCCGAGGGCGTCTTTACGCTGCAGGTTGCGCCGGCCAGCCAGCAGCTGCAGCTGACCTAGCTACTTCACCGCGGCCAACGCCTGTTCCAGTTTTACAACTTGCGGATCATCCGGCCGCATCTGTTTGAGTTTCGCGAGCTCGGCGCGGGCGGCGGTGTAGTCCTTCATTTCGCCGTCGACGATGGCGAGGTTGTAGATCGCCTGCCACTGATCCGGCTGCTCAGTCGCGACTTTCTGGAACGCGTCGCGCGCCTGCTGCATCTGTCCCGACTGCTTGTAGCAGATGCCGAGGTCCGTGCGGACCGAGGGCTCCTCGCGAACCGCGAGCGCGCGGTTGAAGTACTCGATCGCCTGCGGGAACTTGGAGACGTCCATGTACATGTTGCCGAGCTGCACAAGCGCATCGAAGTCGTTCGGGTTCTGGGCGATCTGCTTCTTGAGCATCTCGAGCTGCTGCCGGACCTGCTCCATCGGACTGCTGGCCGCTCCGCCCGCGGGTGCGGCAGGCATCGCAGCACTCTCGGGAGCGGGAGCGGCAGAAGTGGAAGAAGGAATCTGATCCGGGCCGGCGAGCTTCGAACGGGCGAGCTTCGGTCCGAGAAGGAAACTGCCGATGACCAGGCCGAGGAGGAGACCGCAGGCGGTGTAGACGATGTTGTCGCGCGACATTAGGTCGCAGCCTACCCGTTCGTGATGATCTCCTTCAACATCGTGTCCTGGAGGTTGTAAATCGCGTAGACGCCGACGTGGTAGCCGTTGAAGACGAACGAGAAGGCGTAGATCTTTCCGCTGTGCGCGTGCACGTAGCCTGAAAGCCCGACCACGCCGGAGATGTAGCCGGTCTTCGCATAGACCTGACGCGCGTACGGCGCGGTGCGCAGGCGGTGGCCGAACTTCGAGTCAGGATCGCCGGAGTACGGCAGCGACGAGACGAAGTCCTCGCGCCACGGGCTGTTCCACATATAGCGCAGCAGGTGAATGAACGCGTTCGCCGAGGCGCGGTTCTCGCGCGACATCCCGGAGCCGTCGGCCTGATGGTACTCATTCGCAGGCACGCCGATCTTCCCGGTCAGCCACTCGGTGACCGCAGACGTGCCCGCCTTCCACGACCCTTCGTGCTTCGTCTCGGCGCCGATCATCTTCACGACCTGCTCGGCGTAGGTGTTCTGGCTCTTCTTGTTGATGACGTAGACGAGGATGTTGAGCGGCGTGGAGTGCTGCGCGACCGGCGCCCATCCCGCCCGCTCGTCGCGCGGCGTGATGACGATCTGACCGTCGACCTTGAGCCCGTCGCGCGCGAACGTCTCGTTCGTGACGGTCGCGAAGTACTGGATCGGATTCTCGACCGTCACGAACACCTCGGTCGCGCCGGAGCGTGACGGCACGCCGCCGCGCACGACGACGGTGTTCGTCCCGCGGATCCGCGTGATGAACGGCAGGCCGCGGCCGGTGACGCAGCTGTTCTGGAGCTGCAGGAAGTTGGTCGGCGGCTCGAACTGCACGACACACTGCTTGCCGGGGCGGCTCGGCAGCACGCGCACCTGGGCGCACCCCTCCTGCATCGAGAACGCCGACACCGGCGCCTCGTACCAGTTGACGAGCTGGTCGATCGGCCACGTCGGATGGATGTACTCGGTGTCCATGTAGCCGTATTCGAAGACGAGGTTCCCTCTGATCGTCTTGATGCCGGCGCGCTTGATGTCGCTGACCCAGTCGTCGATGACGGCGGTCGCGTGGCCGTCGTGGAAGCGGCCGCCGATCGTCGGATCGCCGTGGCCGACGACTTTCAGGTCGCCGTCGAGCGTGCCGTCGTTGCCGATCGTTCCGCGCCTGTAGACCGTCGTCGTCACCTCGAACGTCGGCTTGAGGAGGTCGATCGACGCCGCGGTCGTGAAGAGCTTCATGTTCGAGGCGGGCGCCAGCGGGAGGTCGGGGTCGCGTTGCGCGATGACGCTGCCGTTGTCGAGCTCCACGACCTGCAGGCTCGCCTGCCCCGATCGCGCGACCGAGCCGTTCATGAGCGAACTCAATCGCTCCTGCAGGTTCGCGCCGACCGCGACGTCCGCCGGAACGGCAGCGACGGCCCTGCGCCGCGACCCACGACGGCGGCGCTTCGCCACCGCCGCATCGGCGATCTGCAAATTCGTGATTAGGAAAAGGAGCGCCACACCCAGCGCGCGCAGACGACGAGGCGACATCGGATGGAGGATAACTGCAAATTCGGTGACACGGACGCTACAACCGATCGAACGGCTCCGGAAACGCGAACCGCAGCCGGCCACGCAGCACGCGCGGACAGACGTCGCGGAGATGGTCGATCACCTCGGCCGCCGCGTAGCGTTTCGAAAAGTGGGTCAGCACGATCACGCGGTTCTCGAAGCGGTCTGCCACGCGCGCGATGTCGTCGAAGTGGATGTGGCGGTACCGCACCGCGCGATCCTCATGCCCCGGCGCCACGAAGGAGCACTCGAGCATCAGCACCTCGGACTTGAAGAGCGCCGGCGACGACTCGAAGATCCCTGCGTCGGTGTCGCCGCTGTAGAAGAGCATCGACACCTCGGTCTCATCGTGGATGGTTCGCCCATCCTGCTTCAGCGCGGCGAGCTGCGGTCCGTCGAGGCCAGCGTACTCGGGGCGGAGGTGGTGCCGCCGCTCCACGATCTCGTAGCCGCGCGCCGGCACGCGGTGCGTCGACTGGTGCGCGCGCACCGTGTGGTTGCGGCCGAGCGGGTACGTGTCGTTCGGTGCGAGCCCGATCAGCTCGATGTCGTACCGCGTTCCTTCGAGCCGCTCGTGAATGCGCATCAGCTCCCGGAAATCTTCGACCGCTTCCGATGGGACGAACACCTTCCCGCCCGGCAGCCGCTGCAGGTGCCGCTGCCCCGCATAGAACGGAATCCCGACCGCATGGTCGAGGTGCGCGTGGGTGACGAGGATGTTCGGCGTCCCGATGAGCATGTCCGGACAGCGCCCCACGTCGAGCGCGATCCCGAGCTCCCGGATCCGAAAGTACGTCTCATGCCCCGCCCGCGAGCGCCCCTCAATGGTGAAGTGCTCCGTGCGGAGGCGAAAGTCATCAGGCATTGGTCACTGGTCTTTTATCATCGCGGACCTGTGAAGCGTTCTTACGTCCTCGGCGGTCTCGTGATCCTGGTCGCGCTCGTGTTCGGGAGCGTGGCGACGCATGGGTTCATCAACTTCGATGATCCCGACTATCTGGCGGGGGCGCATCAGGGGATTCGATACGCGTTCACGTCGCTGAAGCCGTTCTACTGGCAGCCGCTGACGTGGCTCTCGCTGATGCTGGACGTCCGGCTCTTCGGCAACCGGCCGGGAGCGATGCTCGTCGAGAACGTGCTGCTGCACGCGATCAGCACGCTGCTGCTGTTCCTCACCTTCTACACGGCGACGAAGAACGTGAACCGTTCGGCCGCGGTCGCGGCGCTCTGGGCGATTCATCCGTTGCGCGTCGAGTCGGTCGCGTGGGTGGCCGAGCGGAAGGACGTTCTCTCCACACTCTTCTTCATCGCGGCGATGCTCGCGTACGCAAACCGGCGGTATGCACTGGTCATCCTCGCCTTCATCCTCGCGGTGATGGCGAAGCCGATGGCGCTGACCCTGCCGGTCGTGCTGATGCTGCTCGACGTCTGGCCGCTGGAGCGCAAGCCGACATGGATCGACAAGATCCCGCTCTTCGCGATCTCGGCGGCGGTCCTCGGCGTCACGTTCATCGGACAGGAACACGCGCTCGCGTCGATCCCGATCAGCGTCCGGATCGCGAACGCGATCACGGCCTACGCCGCATACCTCCGCAAATTCTTCGTCCCGACGCAGCTCGCGATCCTCTACCCGTACGACTACGACATCGCGCCGTTCGTCGTCGCGATCTGCCTGCTCATCGTCGTGGGGATCACGTTCGTCGTGTTCCGCAACAAACACCGCTACCTCGCCGTCGGGTGGCTCTGGTACGTCATCACCATCGTGCCGGTGATCGGGATCGTGCAGGCGGGAGCGCAGTCGATGGCCGATCGATTCCTGTACATCCCGTCGATCGGCCTCACGTTCGCGGTCGTCTGGCTCGCCGCCGATCACCTCGCGGCTACGACCTCGAAGTACGCAGCGATCGCCGCGGTCGCGATCCTCTCGATCCTCTCGATCTACCAAACGACGTTCTGGAAGGACAGCGTCACGGTCTGGGCCCGCGCCGTCGCCGTCACGACCGACAACGCCTCGGCAGAGATGCATCTGGCCGCCGCGCTCGACGCCGAAGGGCGCAGCGACGAGGCGATGCCGCACTACGTCGAGGCGGCGCGCGAGAGCCACGGCGCGCCGGTGCCGCTGTTCCAGGCGGGCAACGCGCTGCTTCGCGCCAAGCGTTACTCCGACGCGATCTCGCCGCTGGAACAGGCGCTTGCGCTCGATCCGACGCTCGACGGCGGACAGGAGAGTCTCGGCGTAGCGCTGCTCAACGCCGGCCGTCCGATCGACGCGATCCCTCACCTCGAAGCGTCACCGAAGACGGCGTCGGTCTGGAACAACCTCGCGCTGGCGTACGAGCGGAAGAACGACGTCGCGAAGGCGGACAAAGCGTTCGCCGAGGCGATCCGACTCGATCCGAAGCTTTATGACGCGCGGATGAACTACGTCGCGCTGCTCAGCGCCACGAACCGCAACGACGAGGCGCTCGCGCAGCTCGCCGCCGCGTCACGCATCGCGCCGGCCGCCGTCGAGCCGCACATCTTCCGCGCGCTCGTTTTCGCGAACCTCGGACGTCGCACGGAAGCGGCGGACGAAGCGCAAGCGGCGCAGAAGATCGACGCGAAGGCCGCGAACGATCAATTCACCGCGACGCTACGCCTCGGCCCGAACGACAACAACCTCAACCAGTTCATCACCTCGATGCGCTACTCGCGGTGAGAGCGTTGAGGCGGTCGACGACGCTGACGACGTCGCGGAGATCGCGGATCGTGGCGTCAGGCTCGATGGTCAGGCCGTGGTCGACGTCGGGGGCGACCGCGTCGCCGCGCGTCGAAGGGATGAAGTGGATTCCGCGCATGCCGCAGCGCTGCGCTCCGTAGACGTCGACGTAGAGGTTGTCGCCGACGAAGGCCATTTCGCCGTAGTCGACGCCGAGCTGGCGCTGGAGCGCGTCGAAGATCGACGTGCGCGGCTTGCACTCGCCGTGCTCGTTCGAGAAGACCATCGCGTCGATCGAGGGGCCGAGGTCGAGGCGCACGAGCACTTCGCGAAGAACGGAGCCGGGAGTGCGGCCGGTGTTGCTGATCAAACCGACCCGCAGGTCGCGAGCGCGCATCTCGCGAAGCACGTCGCGCGCGCCGTCAACAGTCGCGGGCAGCGCGTGCAGCGGCGCCGAGGCGAAAGCGGATTCGATCTCGGCGAGCGTCGCTTCATCGAATGACGCGGGATCGAGCTCCAGCTCCTCGAGCAGATGCTCGACCTGGCGGCGGCAAGGGATGTCGAGATCAGCGGACCAGTAGAGCTCCTGGCAGCGGTTCCACTGCCGGTGATGCGCATGCTCGAGCCGCTCCGCCTCGTGCGCGAAGCCGTGGCGCGTGAGGATCTGCTCGAGCCGCGTCATCCGCGCCTCCTTCTGCAGGCGCGACAGCTCCGGCGTGTTGGTGATGAGCGTTTCCCAGAGATCGAAAGCGATGGCGCGGATCATTTCTTCGTGACGTTATCGATCGAACGATCCACGCGCTCCTTCAATTTCTTCGCGGCGTCAGAGTTCTTGTCGATGAGCTCATCGGCGCGGGCGCGGACGTTGTTGACGAACGGCTCGACCGACCCGCCGTGCTTCGCGAGCCAGCGGCTGACGCGGTCTTCCTTCGCCTCGAGGAGCGCGCCGTCGTCGATCGGACGGCCGACGGCGAAGGTGTTGGTGACGACGAGCTGGTTGTGGTCGACCGCGAAGAGCGAGTCGGTGAGGACGCTGCGGCGGTGCGTCCGGTCGAGGCGGATGGTGACCGCGCTGCGGTCGCCGAGGGGGTCGATGCTCGTGACGCGGCCGGCGACGTCGTTGTGCTCCACGACCGGATCGCCGCGGCGCAATCCGTGCACATCGTCGAAGACGATCGTGGCTTTCACCTCGCCGCGATGGACGAACGCCCGGGCGCCGAGCCAGACGGCGGCGGCGATGACGAGCAGGAACACGAGACCGAGCAGCTTGCGCATGCGAACAGTTTATGACTTGTGCTAAAAACCACCCTGCACTTCGCCCCGCTCAATTTTTTGGAGGAGAAAACCGATGGCGGTAGAGGAAAGAGTCAAGTCAATCATCGTCGAGCAGCTCGGCGTCGACGCGGAGGAGGTCACCCCTGAGGCTTCGTTCGTTGAGGACCTCGGCGCGGACTCGCTGGATACCGTCGAGTTGATCATGGCTTTCGAGGAAGAGTTCGGCGTCGAGATTTCCGATGACGAGGCGGAGAAGATCCGCAAGGTCAAGGACGCCGTCGACTACATCGAAAAGCACACCAAAGCGCAGTAACGGGGCACTCCTACACGCTTGACCAGGCGACGAGTAGTCATCACCGGCATCGGAATGATCTCCCCGCTCGGCATCGGCAACGATGCGACGTGGCAGGGGCTGATCGAAGGCAAATCCGGCATCGGCCGCATCTCGAAGTTCGATGCGGGCGCATACGCCTGCCAGATCGCCGGTGAGGTGCGCGGCTTCGATGCCGAGCAGTGGCTGGAAAAGAAGGAAGTCAAGAAGTCCGACACCTTCATTCACTACGCCATCGCCGCCGCGCAGATGGCCGCCGATGACGCGAAGCTCGACACCGCCAGGGAAGACCCCGACCGCGTCGGCGTCGTCATCGGGTCGGGCATCGGCGGGCTGCCGCTCATCGAGGAGATGCACCGCAAGCTCATGGAGCGCGGACCGTCGCGGATCTCGCCGTTCTTCATCCCCGGCCTGATCGTCAACCTGGCGGCGGGACACATCTCGATCCGCTTCCACGCGCAGGGCCCGAACTCCGCGCCGGCCACGGCGTGCGCCACCGGCGCGCATGCGATCGGCGACGCCATGAAGATCATCCGGCACGACGAGGCGGACGTCATGTTCGCCGGCGGATCGGAGGCGGTCATCACGCCGCTGGCAGTCGGCGGCTTCTCGGCGATGCGCGCGCTGTCGACGCGCAACGACGAGCCGCAGAAGGCGTCGCGTCCATGGGACCTCAATCGCGACGGCTTCGTCATGGGCGAAGGCGCCGGCATCGTGATCCTCGAGGAGCGCGAGCACGCGCTCGCGCGCGGCGCGCACATCTACTGCGAGATCACCGGCTACGGCATGTCGAGCGACGCGTACCACATCACGTCGCCCGCGGAAGACGGCGGCGGCATGATGCGCGTGATGCAGCGCGCGCTGAAAGACGCCGGCCTCGCGCCGGAGCAGATCGAGTACATCAACGCGCACGGCACCTCGACGCCGGTTGGCGACAAAACGGAGACCGTCGCCATCAAGCGCGTCTTCGGCGATCACGCGTACAAGGTCGCCGTCAGCTCCACGAAGTCGATGACCGGCCACCTCCTCGGCGCCGCCGGCGGATTGGAGACGGCGATCACGGCGCTGGCGATCGAGCACGGCATCCTCCCGCCGACGATCAATTACGAGACGCCCGACCCCGAGTGCGATCTCGACTACGTCCCGAACACGGCGCGCCCGCAGAAGCTGACGCACGCCATGTCGAACTCGTTCGGCTTCGGCGGGACGAACGCGACGCTGATCTTCTCGGCACCGTAAGGTCACTAGTCACTAGTCACTTGCGCGGCGCGTACTTTGCATTTTAAAGTACACGGTATGCGCAAAGAATTCGACGTTGCCGTCATCGGCGCCGGCCTGGCCGGCCTCCAGTGTGCGCGGATCCTCGCGACGCGCGGGCTGCGCGTGGCACTCCTGGACGGGAAACGCTCGGTGGGAGACGCCATCCACACCACCGGGATCTTCGTCCGGAAGACGTGGGAGGACTTCGCGCTGCCGGACGAACAGCTCGGGCCGCCCATCCGCCGCGTGACGCTCTACTCGCCGATGCGGCGCGCCATGACGCTCGAAGCGGACCACGACGAGTTCCGCGTCGGCCGGATGTCGTGGATCTACGTCTACCTGCTCGAGCAGTGCGCGCGCGCCGGCGTTACCTGGATGCCGTCGTCGCGAGTCACCGCGATAGCCGGAACGACCGTCGTCACCGACCGGCATTCGATCGAGGCGCGCTTCGTCATCGGCGCCGACGGCCCGCGCTCGACCGTCGCCCGCGCGCTTGCCCTCGACGCGAACGAGCAGATGCTCGTCGGCGTCGAGGAGGTTCTGCCCTCGGCGACGAACGGCCAGCCGGAGCTGCACTGTTATCTCGATCCACGTCTCGCGCCCGGCTACATCGCGTGGGTCGTCGATGACGGCGTCGAAGCGCACCTCGGCGTCGCGGGGTATCCGGACCGCTTCGATCCGAATGCGGCGTTGGCGCGGTTCAAAACCATCGCCGGCAGGATTGGCGGCGCCACACTGGAGCGGCGCGGGGGACTCATTCCGGTCGGCGGGATGCTGCGCCGCATCGCCTGCTCGCGCGGGCTGCTCGTCGGAGACGCGGCGGGAGCGGTGTCGCCGCTCACGGCCGGCGGCCTCGATGCCGCGCTGCGGCTCTCGCGCTTCGCGGCCGAGGTGACGGAGACGTATCTGGCGACCGGAGACGATGACGTGCTGAGGCACTACAGCGGCGACGCGTTCCGGGCGCGCTTTCTCACGCGGACGTGGATGCGGCGCGCGATGCGGCTCGTCGGGACGCCGGCGATGATGGAGCTCGCCTGCGCGCTGCTGCGAACGCCGCCGCTGCGCGCACTGGCGAGCCACATCTTCTTCGCGCGCGGCTCGTTCCCCGAGCCGGCGCCCCTGCCACGGTCAGCGACGCGATTCGCCCTCAGTCGAACGTGACGGTCACCGTCTGGTCGTCGAACACCGTCACCTGCTTCGTCTGAACGGGCGTCTTGTTGCCGGGGATGTAAACGCGTACCTCGTATGTCCCGGCCGCGACATGGTCCCAGCGATTGCTGCCGCGAACCATGACCGTGCCTCCAACACGCCCTCCGACCGGCGCGAGCACCACCTGCACACTCGTCGGATCCTTGACGATCGCGATGACCGTTCCGCCGTGAGTGAGCGTGATCCGCACCTCCGGCCCCGGAACGTCAATCGTCGACTGTGCGCGCGCAAACCCCTGCGCGCCGGCGAACAGCTGGTAGTGTCCCGGCGGAACCCAGAGCTGCGCGACACCGGTGTCCGTGTTCGTCTGCGCGCTCGCGAGCCCGTGGCCGCTCTGATCGACGACGGAGACGTTCGCGAAGATCGGCGCGCCGGTGCCGTCGACCACGCGGACCGTGCTCGCCGTTCCGCTATCGAGCTGGAAGTCGGTGTCGGGAGCGCCGCCCGCGACCGTGACGTCGCGTGAGGCCGCCTGGTATTGCTCCTTCTGCGCGACGAGGTGGAACGTGCCGTCCGGTATGAAGTCGAGCAGATACCGGCCGTCCGAATCGGTGAGCCCGGGCCGAAGCGGCGTGGTCGGACCGGATGTGGTGGTGTCGCTTCCCTTGACCACCGTCGCCACGATCCGCACGTCGGAGAGCGGCTTGCCGTCGCGATCGGTGACCCGGCCGCGGATCGTGGAGGTGTGCAGGTCGATGTCCAAAACGCTGTCGCCCGCGACGTTGTACTTTTCGCTATGGATGAGACCGGCCGACGGCCCGAAGATGCTGACGCGATACTCGCCGGAGCCAAGCCCGGAGACGGCGTAAGAGCCTTCTGCGTCGAGAGGTCCTGACGCTCCCGGCGGGTTCGACGAATCGGCCGGCGAGAACATGACGCGGAAGTCGGACATCACGCGCCCATGGCCATTCACCCGGCCGCGAACCGTGAAGCCGGTCGTGAAGGCGAGCTCCACTTCGGGCGCCGTTCCGTTGATGACCTCGACGACCTTGCGCGCCGAACGGCCGCCGCCGGACGTGCCGATGCTCGCCTGAACGTTGATCCTGCCGTCGCGCACGCCGGTGAGCGTGAAGTTGCCGGCAGCGTCGGGGTGTGTATTGCCGTAGCCCCCGGTGCCGCCATAGAAGCTCACCATGGCATTCCCGAGCTCCTCGGCGGAGAGACCGGTCACCCGCCCGACGATCGTCCCGCCATGGGTCAGCGTCAGCGTGACGTTCGACTGTGCGACCGTGTCGATCTCTTCGCGTGCGTCGACGTAGCCCTCCCGGTGCGCGACCACGTTGACCTTGCCGTCGCGAATGCCGCTGAGCTTGAACGAGCCGTCGCTGTCGGTCTGCATCGGCCGCATCGGCTGTCCCTCGACGCGGACGTCGGCGCCGGCCACCGGCTGCCCCGAGTCGTTGATGACGCGCCCGGTCAGCGCGCGACCCTGATCGAGCGCGACGTCGAGCTGCGACTCCTTCCCTGCCGCCGCCGTGACGCTCTTCGTCGCCGCGACGAAGCCTTCCTTGCTGAACATGATGTTCCGGTCGCCGGGCGGGACGCTCGTCAGCTCGTACAGGCCGTCGCCATCGGTCGTCCCCTGATCACCGGCGCGGCCGGGACGCCTCATTCCCTGCTCGTTGACGGACACCATCACACCGGAAAGCGGCGTGCCGTCGGTCGACGTCACCTTCCCCTTCAAACGCGCCGCACGATCGAGACGCACTTCCACGTTGTCGACCGCTTGTCCTTCCGCCACGTCGATGCCGTTGGCGCTGCCGCGTACGTATCCGTCTGCGCTGGCGACGACTTCGACGCGTCCAGGCATGACGTCGGTGAGGATGAACGAGCCGTCATCCGCGTGAACGACGTTCGTGGAGAGGGACATCGGCATGCCGGCCGTGCGTGAGGTGCTGACGTCGAAGTCGGAGATCGGCGAGCCGGAGGAGGAATCGACGACGTGGCCGCTGATCGTCCCGCCGCGCGGGATCGTCAGCACGATATTCGCGGCCGGAGCCGTGATCTCTTTTGGCGTTCCGCGCAAGCGCGATCCCTGGTACATCTCCGCCCGCAGCGACACCTTCCCTTTCGGCACGCCGTGGAGCGTGAACGCTCCCGAGTCGTCCGACAGTTCGGAGACGGACACGCCGTTCGCCTCCATCGTGATGCCGACCTGCGTCGTGACCGGTTTTCCGTCGCTGTACGTGACCCGTCCGGAGACCTCGACACCGCGATCGACGGTGATCGTCAGGGGGCCGGAGCGCGCATCGACGTCCTGCGCGGGGATCCGCTTCATGACGATGCCGGCGCCCGCGACCGTGATGTCATATTTCGCCGGAGCGACGCGCAGCGTGAGGCTGCCGTCGTTCGCGGTCGTGCAATCGCCGCCGCTGCAGCGGACTTCCCGCTCCGCCGGGCCGAAGCCGCCCTGGCGCGATGGCGACACGTGCACGTTGACGCCGGAGACCGGGTTCCGCGATCCATCGATCACACGAAGCGCCAGCGCGACACCGCGCGGGAGCGTCACCGTGAAGCCGGTTTTCCCCTCGCCCGCATTGACGTTGAACGTCGTGTCGGCATACCCGTCCTTCGACACCTCGAACTGCCGGTTGAACGACGTCGTCGCTCCATGGAAGGCGAATGTGCCGTTGCGGCGTGACACGGTCGAGGCGCTCGGCGCCTCGGAGAAGCGGTTGAATCGACCGATGGCGGCGCCCGCAACCGGCTTTCGATCTTCGTCGATGACCGTCCCGCTGATGAGCGGGAGCGGTGTCGCGGCGATCGATTCCTTCGAGCCGGCCGCGGAGACGACGAGCGTCGGCACCGGCCCATTGCCGGCGATTTCATAGAGCGGGTGCGAGCCGTTGAATGGATAACGGCCCGGCAGAACGGGAGAGAAGCTGAACGCTCCCGCGGCGTCGGTGACGGCGCCATTGCCAGAGAAGACGACCATCATTCCGGCGACCGGCATGCGCGTCTTCGCGTCTCGCACGGCGCCGGTGACCGTCGCGCCGCGGCGGAGGCGCAGCGTGTATGAGGAACCGGTCGCCCGCGTGGCGACCGCGACGTCGGTCTTCGTCTGCGTACGCAGTTCGCTCCAGTGCGACTGCGCATGCACGATCGTGAACGAGCCGTCGTCGCCGCTCTTCGCCAGCGGCCAGCCGTTGGTGAGGACGTCGAGATTCGCAGCCGGTTTCCCGTCGGTTCCGACGACCTTGCCGGCGAGCTTCGTCCCCAGGTCGAGTTTCACCTCGGTGTCGCCCGGCTTGACGTTCATGTCGAACGGCGCGAAGTCGGGGTGGTAGATCGTGAGCCGCGGCGTGGCGGAGAGCATCGGCAAGTCGAACGTACCGTCTTCCGCGGTCTTCGCAACGACCGTCCGGCCGTACATGACGATCGCGTTCGCGACCGGCTTGCCGTTGCCGGTCACTTTCAGACGCCGCGGTTTCGCCTCGCGCATCATCAGCGTCACGTCTTCGCCGTCCGCGGTAAAGCGCGTGACCGTCTCGCGTCCCGGCAACTCGGCAACGAGATCGACCGTCGGCTGACCGAGCTTGTCGAAACGGAAGTCGCCGCTGTCGGACGTCTTGACCGTCGCGAGCGGCTCGCGATCGATCTTGCCGTTGACGATGCGCCGCAGCAGGTCGGGACGCGTCTCGACCGTGTACGCGCGGACGGTCGCCCCGGCGACGGGGTTTCCGTTCGGATCGACGATCGAGCCGGTGACGGCGGCATGCAGCAGCGGGGATACGAGGAGGAGAGTGAGCGTGATCGTGAGATGGCGCATTAGGTTGTCGGTTGTCAGGTTATCGGCTGTCGTTTGTTGGACGTACGACGGATGACGTCGTTGCGCAGAAAGCGAAGAAATTCTACGCGCGCGAGAGAAATGCCGGTTCCGCGGCGTTCGGCACCATTATCGCTATGAATAACTAGTGATGCGCCCGACCTGTCCCTACTGCGGCCACTCCAAAGCGGCCCACGCCGACGGGACGAAGTGCGCCCTCTGCAATTGCGTCTCGCGCCCGCGGGAGCTGATCCAGGAATCGCTCGCCTTCCGGTCGTCGATCCCACTCCGTGTGACGACCAACACACGTAAACGGTAAATGGCTCATCCATAGGATTACTTCGCCGACAATCCTCGTTGGGAAAAGTATGCGCGAGAACGTCACCAGGACCCCCAAGCTCATCACCGTCTCGGAACGGAATCTCCAGAGCGCAGCGATTCGCCTCCTCCCGAAGCACAACAAGCTGGTGTCGACGGAAGTCGAATACCTGCGCCGTGTGCTCGGCGATCGGGCGACGCAGGGAGAAATCGACGAGAAAGTGATGCTCGTCCGCCAGCTCCCGTGGTCGCAGATCTGCGCTGAATAGAGCAGCACCCGATTTGCACCCTTGCGCGGTTGAGTGAAGTTCGACGTCGTCATCATCGGCGCCGGCGCTGCGGGTTTAGCTGCAGCGCGCGACCTCTCGGGCGCCGGCAAGCGCGTCTGCATCGTTGAAGCGCGTGAGCGTATCGGCGGCCGGATCAACACACGTCGCGTCGACGGCGTCGCGATGCCGATCGAGCTCGGAGCGGAGTTCATCCACGGCGAAGCGCAAGTGACGTTCGCCGCGGTGAATGCCGCACCGCTCATCGCCCTGCAGCTTCCCGACACGCACTTCTGGTCGCACCACGGCAAGTGGTCCAAACGCGACGACTTCTGGACGCGCATCGCTCGCGTGCGCGCGAAGATCCCAAACCGCAAGCGCGATGTCTCGTTCGCCGAGTTCCTCCGCTCGCGACGCGACATCGGCCCACAACTGCGCGAGCTTGCCTGCAACTTCGTCGAGGGCTACCACGCGGCGCACGCCGATCGGATCAGCGCCGCGGCACTTCGCGGATCCGATGAGGAAACGGAGGCGCCGGCGCAGTTCCGGATCGTCAATGGATACGACCGCGTGGTCCAGTGGCTCCTCGCCGGCGTCGCGCCCGATCGCAGCGAGTTGCGGCTGAACACGATCGTCAAACGGGTCGAGTGGCGCGCCGGCGACGTCGTCGTCGAGACCGCGCGCGACACGATCCGCGCGCGTGCCGCGGTCGTCACGATTCCGATCGGCGTCTGGAAGGCGCCGCACGATTCCGACGGCGCGATCGTCTTCGATCCGCCGCTGCGGGAGAAGGAGCGTGCGGTCGAGAAGCTCGAGCTGGGACATGTGGTCAAGATCGTCTTTCGTTTCCGCGAGCCGTTCTGGGAGCCGAAGGTGAACTTCCTCCACACGAACGATCGCTACGTGCCGACGTGGTGGACGTACGCGCCCGTCCGTGCGCCGATCCTCATCAGCTGGTCCGGCGGACACGCGGCCGACGCGCTCCTCGCCGAATCGGAAGAGGCGCGGGTGAGCCGCGCGATCGACTCGATGGCGGCCGCGTTCGATACGAAACGCCGCAAGATCGAGTCGCTGCTCGTCGCGACGTACACGCACGACTGGCAGGCCGACCCGTTCAGCCGCTGCGCCTATTCGTATGCCGGAGTCGGCGGCGCCCAGGCGCACAGAGTGCTGGGAAAACCGGTCGCTGGCACGCTCTTTTTCGCCGGAGAAGCGACGTCCGGCGATGAAACGGGAACTGTCGCCGGCGCCATCGAAAGCGGCCGGCGGGCGGCGCGCGAGCACCTACGAGTGTGACGCGCCGCTTGGACGCGGCCATCCGTGGCCGCGTACAACCTCCGGAAGTCAGGAGGATTTCATGCGTCTCGTCCCCCGGGTGCGCTGCGCCCTTTTCATGGCGCTTCTCCTCGTACCGTCACTCGCTTTCGCACGCGTCATCTCGTATTCGCCGTACACCAACCGGACGGCGTATCCGCTGGAGCAGGCGCGGACGAACCGCTACTTCGCACTGTACGAGCTCACTTCGGCCAGCGACGGACAGGTCGTCCTCTACGACTCGACCGGCGTCGATGAGCCACGCGTCGTCTTTCCCGCAGAGGGCAAGACGGCGTTCATCTTCACGGGCGCAGTCGTCGAGAGGAATGGCGTACCGTCGCTTCTCATCGAGGCAACCGTTGCGGGCGGGTCGCAGACGAGCTGGTATTTCAGCAGCGACGGCGGCAACAGCTGGAAGACCGTCAACCTGCCGCTGGTCACTTCGTATCTGACCTCCGACTTCAACGTGGATGTGGGCGGCCCGATCGTGCGCGCCCGCTACAACTTCATCCGCCTCGGCAACGACGCGATGCCGTTCGTCATCGGGCTTCAGGGAAGCATCGGGTATGTGAATGCCGACGGCAGCGCTCACACGATTCCCAGCTCCTCCGGATCACCCATCTCTCTCCTGGGGCGCAACCGCGAGGGAACGAAGTTCCTCTTCCGGAACTCGACCGGCAGCGTCTCGCTCATCGACATGAGCTCCAACGTCGTGACTCCCGTGGCCTCGTATCCCTCGACTGCGCTCCTGGAGGGTTGGATCACGTCAACGAACGCGGTCTACCTCGACGTGAGAACGTACACCCCCCTCGACCACTTCATCGTGCGTTTCGACGGTGGGAGCTCGAAGATCCTCCTCGAATATCCCATCAACGACGGCACCGCCGCCGGCGTGTTCGCGATTCCGACCGCGGACTACGAAGGGGCGTGGCTCATGAGACGCGCTTCCGGGATTCCCACAACGCTCTATCAGCAGTCCGGGATGAACGATCCGGTCGCGCAGTGGTCCGATGTCACCTCGCCGGAGGTGGAAGCGCTCCACGCCGGCGCGTCGGGCAATACGTTGCTGATCCAGGTACACCGGCCGCGCCTTGTCGACACCGCCCGCTTCCTCGATCCCGCTCTCGCGCTCTGGCATACGGGAGACCCGGTACCCCGCGCCTTCGACGAACTGTTCATGAACGAGCAGCCAACGAAACGCTTCGTTCATCTCGACGTCGACAAGATCGCCGCCGGCGATCCGTTCGTGTTCGATTCCGGCGCCGCGGTCGCGCAGCCGGTCGGCATCCCGATTTCCTTCCCGCTGCCGCCGCCGTCCGGCGGTGGCAGCGACGTCCTGCAGGAGTGGGGCATTGTCCGCGCGTCGCTCAAGCAGAAGCTCGTTCTTCCCGGGATGGCGCGCACGCACGGCGTGTTCAACAGCTACTGGCAGAGCGACGTCGTCATCTACAACCCCGCGGCCGATCCGCAGAACGTCCGCATCGACTACGTTCCGACGGGCGACAGCTTCACCACCAGCGACGCGAAAACCGTCACGCTGACGCTCGCCGGCAAAGAGATCCGGGTCATTCCGGATGCGCTCAAGGCACTCTTCGACGTCGACTCGGGCGGCGGCGCGTTCTTCATCACTCCCGATCTCGGGGTGAACGTCACGAGCCGCACGTACACGACCGGCAGCAATGGCACGTACGGCTTCGGCATGAACGGAATCGATTTCTACGGCGGAACGGCCAGCCCCCGTTTTCCGGTGACGTTCGCCGGCGCGTTCCCCGGGCCGAACTTCCGGACCAACGTCGTGATCACCGATACGTCCGGCCGCGGCACCGAGGCAACGTTCGCGGGCGCCGGTCTGCTCGGTGCGATCGGAACCGCGACTCCCCGCTTCTCCGCGCCGCCGAACGGCCAGGTGCAGTTGAACGGCGTCACGCCGACGCTCGGCATCCTCGACTCCGAGGCGGGCGCGCTGGTCGTGCAGCCGACCCGCGGGACCGCGATCGCCTCGGTCGTCGCGATCGACAACCGTACCAACGATCCCACCTACTTCCCGCCCGACCTCCCGGCATCGGTCGTCCGGACGATCCCCGCGATCGGCCACCTCGACGGCGTCAACGGGTCGAAGTTCCGCAGCGACCTCTATCTCTACAATCCCGCGACGCAGAGCCGCACGGTGACGATGCAGGCGAAGGCGTGGGACCAGCCGGAAAACCCGACCAGCTTTCAGTTCACCCTTCTTCCGGGCGAGGCACGCATCATTCCCGACGCGCTCTTGAAGCTGTTTGGGAAGACCGGGATCGCGCGGCTGCGCTATCAGTCGCTCGACGTCTCCCTGTCCGGCCAGGCGGTGCGCGTCACGTCGCGAACGTACAGCGTCGACGAGAACGGCGGCACGTACGGCTTCCTGATGCCGCCGTTCAACAACTTCCAGATGGGGACGTCCGGCGACACGCTCGAGATTCTCGGCGTCGTCGGCGGTAAAGGCTTCCGCACGAACCTCGGCCTCGTCGACTGCAGTCCATGGCCGAACGGTGGCAACGTGCAGGCGCGCGTCGACATCCTCGACGACAAGGGAAGGAGCATCGACAGCTTCACGATGAACGTTCCGTCGGCCGGCGGCGTGCAGGTCAACGATCTCTTCCATGCCCGTGCGCTCGGCGACGGCCCAACCGCCGCCCTCATCCGCGTCTCGCCGATCACCGGCATGATCGGCGCCTACGCCACCATGAACGACAACGGCACCAACGATCCGACGTACCTCGCCGCGAATCTGGCGGCACAATAGCCATGTGAGCTACTGCGACATCGCACCGGGGGATCCGTACCACGGGCCGTATCACGACAACGAGTACGGGTTCCCAGTCGATGACGACAACGCGCTCTTCGAGCGGTTGGTCCTCGAGATCAACCAGGCCGGCCTCTCGTGGCTCACGATCCTGAAGAAGCGCGACGCGTTCCATGAGGCTTTCTCCGGCTTCGAGATCGAACGCGTCGCACGCTTCACGGAGGCGCGGAAGGCGAAGCTGATGTCGAACCCGGGCATCATCCGTAACCGGCTGAAGATCGAGGCCGCGGTCGAAAACGCGAAGCGGCTGCGGAAGCTCGGATCGTTTGCGGAGTGGCTCGACGCGCATCACCCGCGCAGCGGCGACGAGTGGGTGAAGCTCTTCAAGAAGACGTTCGTCTTCACCGGCGGCGAGATCACGACCTCGTTCCTGCTCAGCATCGGCTACCTGCCGGGTGCGCACGACGAGACCTGCCCCGTCTACGCTCGCGTGCTGCGCGCGAAGCCGAGGTTCATCATCTCCGCGTAGAGCCCGTGGAAGTGATGCACGCCGTTCTCCCGCTGCGGTGAGTAGCGTCCGCTGTCGTACGTCGACGAGGCGAGGCCGCGCTGCACGGTCTCGCAGATCGCGATGTCCTCGATCTGGATCTCGTCGCTGAATGCGATGGTCGAGTCGATCTCTTTCCGCGCTTGCTCCGGATCGCGGAAGAACCACTCGAACACGGTCAGCGTCCGGCCGTGGCCGAGCGGCACGATGAGGTTCGTCGAGAAGTTGTCGGCGTAGACATTCAGCATCAGGTTCGGGAAGATCCAGTAGTACTGCACGTCGTCGTCGCTGCGCAGCAGCTCGCTCCGTTTCACCGGCGCGTGCTGAATCGAGTACATCCGCTTCGTCTCGGTCCAGTACTTCGGGTAATCGAGCTCGCGGAAGAGCGACGGGTGGACGATCGGGATGTGGTAGCCCTCGAGATAGTTGTCGACGTACACCTTCCAGTTGCAGTCGAGCTCCCAGTTCTTCGACGCGGCGAGCCGGAATCCTTCGTGTCCGACCGCATCGACGACCTCGCCGAGACTCTCGCGCAGCGACGGCGCGCCTGGATCGAGGTTCACGAAGACGAGATCGAGCCACGTCTCCACGCGGAACTGCGGGAGGACGCACGACGCTTGATCGAAGTCCTGCACGTTCTCGAATTCGGGCGTCTTGAGGAGGCGTCCTTCCAGCGAATACGTCCAGCCGTGATAGCCGCACTGCAGGACCGGCCGCTTCCCCTCCCCTTTCGCCACCGGCCCGGCGCGATGGCGGCAGACGTTCGACATCGCCCGCAGCACGCCATCCGACCCGCGGATCACGAGCAGCGGCTCGTTCGCCATTGTCGTCGTGAAGAACTGCCCCGCCTCCCGCACCTGCTCGCCGCGCCCGGCAAGCTGCCAAGTCTTCGCGAATATGGCCCGCTGCTCGTCCGCGAGCACCGCCGCATCAACGTAGTACCGCGCCGGAATCGTCGACGCATGTTCCAGCCTCGGATCGAATTGCCAGGTCATCGTCTGCGAACCAGAAGATAAATCGGAAGGCTCACGACGAGAAGGCCGACGGCCCAGAGCGAGTTGTGCGGGTCGCTGGCGATCGCGCCGCCGAGGAACACGAGCGAGGCGAGAAGCGCAATGCCGGTGGTGAATGGGTGGCCGAATGCCCGGAACGGGCGAGGCGCATCCGGCTCGCGGCGCCGCAATGCGAAGACCGCCGCGAACGACAACGTGTAATTCGCGACGAAGAAGAACGCGAGCTTCGCGATCACCTGCTCGAAGGTCTGCGTGACGATGAAGATCACCGCGAGAGCGCTGCTGATCAGCAGCGCGACGTCCGGCGTCCCTCCGCCATTCACTTCGGCCGCATGGCGCCAGAACAGCTTGTCCTTCGCCATCGCAAAGATCACGCGCGGCGCCATCAGCACGTTCGAATTGAGCGCGCTGATCATGGCGATCACGAGAATCGACCGGACGATCGTGTCGCCGTACGGGCCGAAGATGTGCCGCGACACCGTCGCCGCGGCGAGCTTCTCCCCGGCGATCGATCCGAGGGGCAGCACGCTCAGGAATGCGACGTTGATGAGCAGGTAGATCGCGATGACCATCAGCAGCCCGCCGAACATCGAGCGCGGCACGTCGCGGCCGGGGTTCTTCACCTCTTCGCCGAAGTAGAGGATCGCCGTCCAGCCGTCGTACGTGTAGATCACCGCCTGCAGCGCGATGATGAACGCCACGAAGATCGACCCTTCGACGTCCGTGCTCAGCGACGCGTGCGCCGGATTCCGGGCGCCCGCGACGAAGCACGCCACGACGAGCAGCAGCAGCACGACCGTCTTGAGCACACTCGTCAGGTCTTGCGCGACGGCGCCCGGCTTCGTCCCGAACCACTGCACGACGGTGAGGATCGCGATTCCGCCGAGCGCCACGATCTCGATGCCGCGGAGCGAAGGCAGCAGAACGATGGAGTACTCCCCGATGACGATCGCGACGGCCGCGGTCGTGCCGCAGGTCGAGATCCAGTCGCTCCAGCCGACGACGAAGCCGGCGTAGTCGCCGAGGGCGCGGCGGACGAAGACGTACTGCCCGCCGGACCGCGCCGTCATCGCGCCGAGCTCCGCGAGCGAGTTCGCGCCGAGGAGCGCGTAGGCGCCGCCGATCACCCAGACGGCGAGGTACGGCCAGAAATTCGGGAGGCGGGCGGCGATCTCACCGGGGGCTCGGAGGATGCCGACGCCGATGATGTTGCCGATGGTGACGGCGAGGCCGAAAGTGACGCCAAGAACGGCGGGCAACCGTCGCGCGGCTCGCTGCACGCCGGCATTGTACCGGCGGGCTGAAGCGGTGCGCGCCGAGCCCACCGGCGCGCACCGCCGCAACGTCAGTCGTGCTCTTTGATCGACAACGGTCCGTTGGTCGTCGACAGGTGCACAACCATCCCGCCGCTGCCAAGCTCGAAGCGCCGCGGGCGATCTTGTTCGCCATCGTCATTGAATGCCCTGACGCCACGGCACGCCACCGCTTTGCAGCTCACGGGACCATTTCCATCTGTTTCGACGACCACACCCGACCGATAGTTCTGCGGGAGTTTCAAAGAGAGCGGTCCGTTCTCCGTCGAGGCGTCGAGCGACCCGGTTCCCCAGGAGTCGGACGAGAGCTTCACCGACAGCGGCCCGTTCTGCACCCGCAGCTTCACGGCCCCCGAGTCGCCGGAGAAGCTCACAGGACCGTTGACCGCGCTCGCGTCGATCGTCCCGCCGGTGTGCTTCAGCGAGAGCGGCCCATTCTGCGTGTGCGCAGTGATCGAGCCGTAGACGTCGCGCACCGCGATCGGTCCATTGTGTGCCGAAAGGTCGAGCGACGCGTTCCGCGGCGCGCGCACCAGGAAGTAGACGACCCAATCGTTGCGATCCGGCCCATCCGCCGTCACGGTGCCGCCGCTGATCCCGGCATGGATCGACGACGCATCCGCGAACGCCGAAGCCTTGCACGCCTTCACCGAGTACGTGCCGTCGTCCGACGACGTGACATAGACCCCGCCATTTCTCTCCATATGCACGGTCAGCGTCCGCACCCCGCGCGCGTCGAGCGTCTCCTCGGTCACCGGGATCCGTTCGCCGTCGAACGACGCCCGAATCTGATCGCACCGCGTGAGCGGCTCGTCATCGTCTGTCGACATATTGATGTTCAACCCGTGATTGCGATACGCGAACGCGGGGAGAGCGAGGAAAGAGAGAGCGAGAAGAGGCAGAAACCGTCGCATACATCCTCCTTACGATGGAGAGTTGGACGACGTTTCAGGGCAAAGGTTAGGAAAAGCGGCGCCGGCAGGGTTGCCGGCGCCACACTGGGGCTAGGTCTTTACGGTGGTGATCACGAGCTCGACGCGACGGTTCTGCAGACGGCCGGCGGCTGTCTTGTTGGACGCGACCGGGTCGGCTTCGCCTTTGCCGGTGGCGGTGACGCGATCCGCGGGGACGCCGCTGCTGACGAGGTAGTCGCGGACGGCGTTCGCCCGTTTCTCGGAGAGCTGTTGGTTCTTCTCGTCGCTGCCGACGCTGTCGGTGTGCCCTTCGATCGCGACGCGGACGTCGCTGTCGCCCTTGAGTTGCTCGGCGATCTTCGCGAGTGTGTTCTTCGCGCCGGCCTTGAGCGTCGACTTGCCGGTGTCGAAGAAGATGCCGGGAAGCGTGACGACGAGGCCGCGCTGGTCGTTCTTCGTCGCGGCGATCCGCGCGAGCTCCTGCTGCATGCGCAACTCCCGCGCTTCCGCCTCACGTGTCGCGAGCTCGGCCTTCGTCTTCTCCAGCTCCGCGGCTTGCTGCGCACTCTGTTGCTGGAGCTGCGTCGCCTGTTGCTGCTGGGCCTGCATTTGCTGCTGCATCTGCTGCTGCTGTTGCTGCATTTGCTGCGTCTGCTGCTGCGCCGACTGCGCCGCCGCTGCCGCCTGCTCGGCCGCCTGCTCCGCGGCCTTCATCCGCTGCTCCATCTCGGCCTGCTGCGCCTCGATCTGCGCCCGGCGCTGCTGGGCGGCGTTGAACGCGGCGGTGCGCTCCTGGTCGATGCGGGTGCGCGTCGCGACGTCCTGCTCGCGTGCGGCGCGCAGGGCGTCGAGCTGCTGCTGGCGCGCGATGATGTCGGCCTGGCGCTCGGAGAGGACCTGCGCCGTCATCGAGCCGGCGGACTGCGCCGCCTGCAACTCGGCGTGGAGGCGATCGATCTCGCCGCCGAGCGCCGTCTCGTCCATCTGCTCGCGCTGCTGCGCGGTGCGAACGGCGATCTGCTGGTCCTCCATCGCGCGGCGTGCCGCCTCCATCTCGGCGGGCGTGCCGGTGGCGAGCGCCGACTCGTAGCGCGCGTACGCGGAGTCGAGCTGCTGCTCGGCGGCGGCGAGGGCGGCACGGTCTGATTCGATGCGCGCCCGTTCGTTGCGGCGCGTCTCGTCGACCTGCGCGCGCAGACGATCGAGCTCCGCCTGCTGCGCCTGGCGGTTCGCCTGCTCCTGCGCGAGCTGCTGCTGCAGCTGCTGCTGTTGCTGCTCGGCCGCTTCGCGCTGCGCGCGCTCGGAGGCCGCGCTGCGTTCGCTCTCGGCCTGTGCGAGTTGCGTCCGCTGGAGCTGCAGCGGCGCGAGGTTCGCGTTTGCGGCGTTCGCCCGGGCGACGTACATCGCGCGCCGCGCCATCATCTCGGCGATGTACGAGAGATAGTCGGCCGAGTCGCTGTTCGCGCCGTTCGACGTGATCTTCCGCGCCGATTCGAGGTCCGTCGCCGCGGTGTGCATGTCGTCGGGCGCGATCGACTCGCCGCCCGCGGCCCTCGCCGTGTCGTAAACCCTCTGCGAGTAAGCGATGCGCTCGCGCGACGTGCCGCCGCGGTTCAGCGCGATGTCGGGCGGCTCATCGAGCAACGCAACGTCGGCGTGGCCGCCGAAATGCGTGATGTCGGACTGCAGCGAAATGATTGCCGCGTTCGTACCGATCCAGCGCGCCTTGGCGAGCGCCGCGCGCGCCGCCCAAAGGCCCTCGATCGCGCGAAGCCTTGCCTCGTCCTGCGACGACCTCTTGGCCGCGCTCCAGTTCTGCTGTGCGAACTGGATGTTGAACAACGCCTCGTCGTAAAGCGACTTGGCGTACCGGTCTGCTCCCGCCTGTTCCGCTGAATGGAGTGTGGTCTGCGCCTGCGTGAGGTTGTCGAGCTCCTGCTGCGCGATCGCCGTGCTCGGCGTGTTCTGCGCTGCGGCGGGCATCGCAGCGAGCAGAACGAGTGCAATCACGCACGTGGTTCTGGACATATAGCCTCCTTCCGTGATGACGGACTGAGGTGTGCAATTCGTGAGCCGGGAGTGGGGATCGACTCCCCACTCCCGACTCCCTACTCACTAATTCTCGTGCGTTCCCGACACGTACGCGCCGCCGGTGCCGTGCTCGGATAGCTCCTTCTTGAGCTCCATCGTCATGACGCTGTGCTTCCGGCCGTAGAAGAAGTAGATGCAGAGGCCGAGAGCCATCCAGACGAAGAGCCGGAACCAGTTGGCGGCGGGGAGCGAGAACATCAGCATGAGGCAGCTCAGGACGCCCATCACCGGGACGAACGGCACCCACGGACAGCGGAACGGCCGCTCGGCCGTCGGGTACTTCTTCCGCATGATGAGAACGGCCAGGCAGACGATGACGAACGCGAAGAGGGTTCCGATGTTCGTCAGGAGCAGCAGGGCGTCGAGCGGAAGGAAGCCCGCCATCAGGACGACGCCGCAGCCGATGAGGATCGTCGATTTCCAGGGCGTCCGGAACTTCGGATGCACCGCGCCGAAGAACTCCTTCGAGACCAGGCCGTCGCGCGCCATGGCGAGGAAGACGCGCGGACCGGAGAGCATCATGACGAGCATGACCGAGGTGATGCCGGCGACGCCCGCGCACGCGATGATCGCTTCCGCCCATCCGATGCCCTTCGTCTTGAAGGCCAGCGAGACCGGCGCGTTGATGTCGAGCTGGTCGTACTTGACCATGCCGGTGAGCACGGCGACGACCGCGATGTAGAGGACCGTGCAGACGACCAGCGAGACGACGATGCCGATCGGCACGTCGCGCTGCGGGTTTCTCGCCTCTTCCGTGTGCGTCGACACCGAGTCGAAGCCGATGTAGGCAAAGAAGATGATCGCGGCCCCGGCGAGCATGCCGACCGGTTCACCTCCCGCGTTCTTCATCCCGGCGATGTGCTTGCCGAAGAAGTTGAGTCCCGTCCAGCCGTACGGCGCGAACGGATGGTAGTTGGCCTTGTCGATGTACATGACGCCGACGACGATCACGAAGATGACCGCGGCGACCTTGATGAAGACCATCGTCGCGTTGAACGTCGCGCTCTCCTGGATACCTTTGACCAGGATGAACGTGATGACCATGACGATGAGGATGGCCGGCAGGTTCATGTAGCAGCCGGTCGACACGAAATGACCGTTGTCGTAGCGCCAGGGACTCATCTGAAGCGTCTTCGGGAACGCCAGTCCGACCTTGGCTAATACGTTCTGGAAGTAGCCGGACCAACCTGTGGCGACGGTTGCCGATCCGACGGCGTACTCGAGCACGAGATCCCAGCCGATGATCCAGGCGAACAGCTCGCCCAGTGTGGCGTATGCGTACGTATACGCGGAGCCGGCGACCGGGACCATCGACGCGAACTCGGCGTAGCAGAGCGCGGCGAAGACGCAGGTGATACCGGCGACGGTGTACGACAACATCAGGGCCGGGCCGGCGACGTTATGGGCCGCCGCGCCGGTCGCGACGAAGATGCCGGCGCCGATGATCGCGCCGATCCCGAGGCTCGTCAGATGCACGGGACCGAGCACGCGCCGCAGCCGGTGCTCGCCCTTCATCTCCTCGAGCAATAGCTCGAGCGGTTTTCGCGCAAACAGGGCCATTGTTTTCTCCTTGCGGGACTGGAAGTGCCGAGAGGATAACCGAGAGGAGTGCTTAGTGCGTAGTGCTTAGAGCGTAGTTTCGTCTTTCCTAACCACTAAGCACTACGCCCTAAGCCCTACCCCCCCAGATACGCCTTCTTCACCCGATCGCTCGCGAGGAGCGCCTTCGTGTCGTCGTGCAGCACGATGCGGCCGGTTTCCATGACGTAGCCGCGATGCGCGGTGACGAGGGCCATGTGGGCGTTCTGTTCGACGAGGAGGATGGTCGTCCCCTCGGCGTTGATCTCTCGGATGACTCGGAAGATGGCCTGGACGAGCTGCGGCGCGAGGCCGAGCGAGGGCTCGTCGAGGAGCAGGACCTGCGGCTTCGACATCAGCGCGCGCGAGATCGCGAGCATCTGCTGCTCGCCGCCGGAGAGGGTTCCGGCGTTCTGCTTCAGGCGTTCCTTGATGACCGGGAAGAGCGTGAAGATCCGGTCGTACTCCTGCTTCGTGACCTTGTCTTTGCGGAGGTACGCGCCGAGCTCCAGGTTGTCGGAGACCGTCAGGTTCGCGAAGATCCCGCGGCCCTCCGGGACGTGCGAGATGCCCTTGGCCGTGATGATGTGCGGCTTCACGCCGGTGATGTCGCCGCCGTGAAAGTGCACGCTGCCGTGCTTCGGCTTGAGGAGGCCGGAGATCGTGCGGAGCGTCGTCGTCTTGCCGGCGCCGTTCGCGCCGATGAGCGTGACGATCTCGCCTTCATTGACCTCGAGATCGATGCCATGCAGCGCCTCGATCTGCCCGTACGAGACGCGGAGCTGGCTGACGGAGAGAATTGCCGTCATCCCTCCACCTCCACCGGCTCGCCGAGGTAGGCCTCGATGACGATCGGATTCGCGCGCACCTCGGCCGGCGTCCCCTGCGCGATGATCTTTCCGAAGCTGAGCACGAGGATCCGCTCGCAGATCCCCATGACGAGCTCCATGTTGTGCTCGATGAGGAGGATGGCGATGTCGAAGCGGTCGCGGATGCCGTGGATCGTCTCCATCAGATCGAGCGTCTCGCGGTCGTTGAGACCCGCGGCCGGCTCGTCGAGGAGCAGCAGGCGCGGACGTGCCGCCAGCGCGCGCGCGATCTCGAGCCGCCGCTGATCGCCGTACGGAAGATTCTTCGCGTACTCCTGCGCCCGGTCGCGGAGGCCGAAGATCTCGAGGAGCTTCAGCGCGTCCTCCTCGGCTGTCGCTTCCGCCGCGCCGAAGCGGTTCGTGTGCAGCACGGCCGCGGTCGCGGAGTACTTGTAGTGGATGTGGCCGCCGATCTTGACGTTCTCCAGCACCGTGAGCTCTTTGAAGAGCCGGATGTTCTGGAACGTGCGGGCGATGCCGAGCGCCGTGATCTCGTTCGCCTTCAAATCGGCGGTCGGCGTATCGACGATCCGGATCGCTCCCTCGGTCGGTTTGTAGACGCCCGTGAGGAGGTTGAAGATCGTCGTCTTGCCGGCGCCGTTCGGCCCGATCAGTCCGACCAGCTCATGCTGCCGGATCTGCAGGTTGAAATTGTCCACCGCCGTCAGTCCGCCGAAGCGGATCGTGACGTTGCTGGCGTCGAGCAGCGGCGCGTTCGTGTTCATTCGACTTCGTTCTGAGGCTCGACGTTTTTGCGGCGCGCGAGGACGTCCCACAACTCGCGGCGTCCGAAGATGCCCTGCGGGCGCGTGAGCATGAGGGTGATCAGCATCAGGGAGTAGATGACCATCCGCGGGTCCTTGCCGCCCGGCATGTAGTCCTTCACGGAGCGCAGGCCCTCGGGGAGGAACGTCAGGATGATCGCGGCGACGATGGAACCGCTGATCGAGCCGAGGCCGCCGAGGACCACCATCGCGACGACTTCGAACGACTTGATGAACATGAACATCGTCGGGTTCAGGTACATCATGAAATGGGCGAACAACCCGCCGGCGACGCCGGCGAGAAACGAGCCGATGACGAACGCCTTGACCTTGTACTTCGTCGTGTCGACGCCCATCGCCTCGGCGGCAATCTCGTCCTCGCGCACCGAGAGGAACGCGCGTCCCACCGACGACTTCACGAGCCGCCACGAGATCAACACCGTGATGAAAGCGAAGAAGTAAACCCAGAAGAAGTCCGCCCACTTCGGGATCCCCGACAGCCCGCGCGCCGCACCGATCTTGTCGATGTTGAGGATCAGGACGCGGATGATCTCGCCGAATCCGAGGGTGACGATGGCGAGGTAGTCGCCGCGGAGCCGCAGTGACGGCTGCCCGACGAGAAAACCGGCGACTGCCGCGAATCCGCCGCCGAGGAGCACAGACAGGAGCAGAAACCCGTTCTGCGCTGCAAACTGCTGCGGTCCCTCATGCATCTTGTCGACGATCGGAGAGAAGTAGAAGAACGTGAGAAACGCCGAAAAGTACGCGCCGACCGCCATGAAACCGGCGTGGCCGAGGGAGAACTGTCCGGCGTGGCCGTTGATGATGTTCAACGAGACCGCGAGGATGATGTTGATGCCCATCAGCACGATGACGCGTTTGTAGTACGCCATTCCGCCGATCGGAATGCGATCGAGGCCGTAGCCAAGGGCGAGCAGCACCACGATCGCGATCGCGAGGCCTGCGACGTCGCGGAGCCACCACGGCCAACGGCTCATACCTTCTCCGCTTGGGACTTCCCGAACAGGCCGCTGGGACGGAACAGCAGGATCGCGATCAGGATCACGAACGCGATCGCGTCACGGTAGTTCGAGAACGAGCTGCCGCCGACGAACGCCTCGACGATGCCGATGATCAGGCCGCCAACCACCGCCCCCGGCACGTTCCCGATGCCGCCGAGGACCGCGGCGACGAACGCCTTGAGTCCCGGCATGATCCCCATCAGCGGATCGATCTTCGGATACGAGAGGCCGTAGAGAATGCCGGCCACCGCCGCGAGGACGGAGCCGAGGATGAACGTGGTGGAGATGATGCGATCGGTCGGGATCCCCATCAGCGACGCGGTCTCGAAATGGAACGAGACGGCGCGCATGGCGCGGCCGAACTTGGTGCCGTAGATGATGTACTGCAGCAGCGCCATGAAGACGAGCGCGACGCCGAGGACGATGAGCTGGTAGTTCGTCGTGACGATGCCGCCGAAGTGGACGATGTGCTTCGGAACGAGCGTCGGGAAGAACTTCGGGTCGGGACCGAAGACGAACTGGCCGCCGTATTCGAGAAAGAACGAGACGCCGATCGCGGTGATCAGCGACGCGATGCGCGGCGCGTTCCGGAGCGGACGATAGGCGATCCTCTCGTTGAGGTAGCCGAAGAGCCCGCAGACGATCATCGCCAGCAGCATGATGCCGCCGGCGACGAACAGGGTCGGCGCGTTGTCCTCGCCGTGGATGTGCGCGGCAGCCCACCGGCCCGCGTAGTAGCCGGTGAAGCTGCCGAGCATGAAGACGTCGCCGTGCGCGAAGTTGATCAGCTTCAGGATGCCGTACACCATCGTGTACCCGAGAGCGATCAGCGCATAGATCGACCCCGCGGCAATCCCGTTGAGCAGGTTTTGGAGAAGGATCTGCACTAGTGAGTTGCTGTTGCCGCTCCTGTCGCGTTCTTCTGCGGGTCGACCGTCGCCTTGAGCGTCAGCTGGCCGCCCTTCACTTCTTCGATCACGAGCTTCTTGCCGAGGGCGTTGCGGTCAGGCCCGATGGTGATCATTCCGGTGACGCCCTGGAAGTTCTTCGTCGCGGCTATGGCGTCGCGAAGGTCGCTTCCCTTGGTCGACTTCGCGCGCTTGAGCGAGTCGGCAAGGACGCGCGCCGCGTCGTACGCGAGCGCCGCCATGCCGTCAGGCGTCGCGCCGAAACGGTCTTTGTACTTCTGCACGAACTCGTGGACCATCGGCGTCGGGTCGCCGTAGAAGTAGTGGTTCGAGTAGTAGGAGCCTTCCAGCGCCTTGCCGCCGATCTCGATCAGCTTCGGCGATTCCCAGCCGTCGCCGCCGACGAGCGGGGCGTTGAGGCCGAGGTCGTGCGCCTGCTGCGCGATCTGGCCGATGTCGGTGTAGTAGCCCGGCACGAACAGGATCTGCGGGTTGGACGCCTTGACGGTCGTGAGCTGCGCGCGGAAGTCGCTGTCGCCGTTCGCGTAACTGGCCCGCGCCACGATCTTGCCGCCACCCGCGGTGAAGCGCTCCTCGAAGAAGTGGCCGAGGCCCTGTGAGTAGTCGCTCTTGACGTCGGTGAGCAGCGCCGCGTTCTTGATGCCCTCGCTGAGAACGTAGTCGGCGAGCGAGTGGCCCTGGTAGTCGTCGGTGAAGCAGGTGCGGAAGATGTAGTCGCCCTTCTTCGTGATCTCCGGGTTGGTCGACGACGGCGTGATCATCGGGACCTTGTTCTGCTGGCAGATCGGCGCCGCTGCGAGCGAGCACGACGACGCGACTTCGCCCAGGACCGCGACGACGTTGTTTTCCGAGATCAGCTTCGTGACGGCCGTGGCCGCCTCTTCCTGCTTCGACTGATCGTCCTCGGTGATCACCTTGATCTTCTTCCCGTTGACGCCGCCGTTGGCGTTGATCTCGTCGATCGCCATCATGATTCCGTTGTGCGTCGACGTGCCGAACGTCCCCTGCGGGCCGGTGAGCGAGCCGTATTCGCCGACGAGGATCTCGCCGCCGCCGGCCGCCGTCGTTGCGGTTCCGGTCTCAGACTTCGGTGCACAGCCGGCGACCGCGACCACGAGCGCCGCAACCAACACCAATGCAAGGTTCTTCTTCATTCGATTCCCTCTCCAAAAGCGCGCGAATTCTATAGCAGGCGCGTGCAGGGACGTTGCCACAGGCTCTACGGACGCGGCAGCAGGCCGTTCCGTATCACCGGACGTGCAACGGGTCGCGGTCTTTCTAGCCTTGATCGTCCTAGCCTTGATCGTCGCCGTCGTCGCGAACGGCGCCGTCATGCTCGGGCCGGAGCAGCCGGCAAGGAGCGCCGGCCCTCTCGGCGTGCCGCCAGCCGGGGCGTTTCGGCTGACGCTCGCGAGCGATGGTGAGACGGCGATGGTGGTGTGGATGTCGTACAACCACGAGGTCACGCAGGTGGCCGGGCGCCGCGTGACTGCAGACGGCAATCCGATCGGCGACGCGCCGATCCTCTTCAGTGCGGTCGGAAACTACTACGACGCCGCGATCGCATGGACGGGCTCGCGCTACATCCTCGCCTGGTGGACCGACGACGCGATCGAAGCGCGTACGGTCGAATCCGACGGAGCTCTCGGGCCGGTCAACACGATCGCAAAAGAGCCCGGACCACGGGGCGTGCTGTCGATGTCGTGCGATTCGGGACGCTGCATTCTCGCCTGGTCGCGGCCGGACTACGTGCGGGACGCGAATTTCGTCTCGGCCGCGATGATCGGAAACGACGCGCTGCTCGTCTCCGATCCCATTCACGTCAGCGATGACCTCATGGGCAGCGAGATCACGACGAGCGCCGCGAACGGTGCTTTTCTTGTCGTAGAGAACAGCACGAACACCTTTCACGATGCACCGCAGTTGCTCTCGGCCGTCATCCTCGATCGAACAGGGACGATCGTTCATCGCATCCAGGTGCCGCCTGACGGCACGCAGACCGGGAACTTGTCCGCGACACACACGGCAGATGGGTTCATCGTCGCGTTTGATGGTTTCGCCGGCTCGAATCTCCTGCGAATCGGCTTCGACGGTTCGGCCGGCTCGATTCAACCCATCAAGAACGCGTCATGGCTCCGGCTTGCGGACGGGATGTGGAACGGATACCTCGTCGGAACGGACTACGATAGCCGCACCTTTCTCCTCGATCTCAATGGAAACGTGATTCGATCCGGGTCCGGCGCAGACGCGATCGTGCTCGTCGGAAATGACGCGGCGCTCTCCGTCAGCGGCCTCTCAGTGCAAAGAATCAACGCCGATCTGACGTTCTCGAATCCGAAACCGCTCACGCTGGCCCCCATCGATCAGTACCTGCCGGCGATCGCCGCCGCCAGTCAGAACGAGGCGATGTTGATGTGGGCCGAGCCGGACCACGTCCTGGTCACGCGGCTCCAGGACGGCGTCCCGCAAGGAGACGCCGTGAATCTCACGCATTCATATCCGGGGAGGACCATCAGCCAACCTCCCCTTTCCATCGCGTCCAGTGGCAAGAGCTATCTGGCTGTCTGGAGGGACGACGACGGCCTTTTCGGGCAGTTGTTCACGGCGAGCGGATCGCGGACCCTCCCTCTTCCCGGGCACACGTCGCTTGCCGTAGGCTGGGACGGAGACAGCTACGTCGTCGCGTACACCACGGGCGCGTTCGACGCTTACCACGGTACTGTGCCGCATCCCGAGATCACGCGCATTGACGACGCCGGCAACGTCCTCTCGACCGGCGACGCCGGGGGGCGATCGGGATCGGAGATGAGCATCCAATGCGGCCTGCAGGCGTGCATCAACACGAGCTCCGACGAGGTCGCCTTCGTCACAAAGTACGCCAGTGTGCCGCTCGGTACCGCGCCGCGGCAAACCGATCGGGAGGTACCAACGGTCGGCGCCGCGCCGGCCGGTCTCGGCTTCATCGTCGCGGAAAACACGCCGTCGGGCCTGCAGTGGTTCCACGTCGACCTGAACGGAACGAAATCGGCGGCCCACGATCCGCTGCCGTCAGACCCCCGCGGCGGCGTTGCGGCCATGCGGCTCGGCAGCGAAGTGCTCATCGCCTGGACGTCGCCTGCGCCCCGCCACCTTCGCGGCATCGTCGTCGACGAAGAGGGCACCGTCACCGAAGGGCCGTTCGCGATGACCTCCAGCACCGACGAGGAATCGCTCCCCGCCTTCGCGAACGGCCGGCTCGCGTACGTCCGGAGCACCGATCGCTACGGCGTCCCGCGCATCGGCCGCGTCATGACCCGCTCAATCTCTTTGATATCGCGCCACCGTGCGGCGACGCACTAGAGATTCACCCACACGCTCTTCGTCTGCGTGTATTTGTCGAGCGCGTCACGGCCCTGGTCGCGGCCGAAGCCCGATTCTTTGAAGCCTCCGAACGGCAGCGCGGGGTCGTAGAGGTTGTAGGTGTTGATCCAGACGGTGCCCGCTTTGATGGCCCGCGCGATGCGGTGGGCTTTCGAGATGTCGCGAGTCCAGACGGCCGCGGCGAGGCCGTAGACGGTGGCGTTGCCTTTCGCGACGGCGTCATCGGCGTCGCTGAAACGGATGGTCGCGAGGACGGGGCCGAAGATCTCCTCGCGCGCGATCGTGGCGTCGGGCTGGACGTCGTCGAAGATCGTCGGCTTGACGAAGTAGCCCTTCCCCGTCCCGATGTCGGCGCGCTCACCGCCGGCGACGAGCTTCGACTCGCCCTTCCCGGTTTCGATGTAGCGGAGCACCGACTCCATCTGCTCTTTGGAGACGATCGCGCCGAGGCGCGTCTTCGGGTGGAGCGGATCTCCGGCGACCATCTTGTTCGCGCGGTCGATCACCTTCGCCATCAGCTCGTCGTGCGCCGCATCCTCGACGAGGAGCCGCGATCCTGCGGCGCAAACCTCGCCTTTGCCGTAGAAGATCGCGTTGAGCGCGCCGCGCGCCGCCGCATCGAGATCGGCGTCAGCGAAGACGATGTTCGGCGACTTTCCCCCGAGCTCCAGCGAGACTTTCTTGAGCGTCTTCGCGGCACGCGCCATGAGCTGGCGTCCGACTTCGGTCGAGCCGGTGAAGGCGATGGCGTCGATGCCGGGATGGTCGACCATCGCGTTGCCGACGACGCTCCCCTTCCCCGGGATCACGTTCAGGACGCCGGCCGGGAGGCCGCACTCTTTCGCGTACTCGGCGAACTTGAGCAGCGAGAGCGAGGTGTTCGACGCCGGTTTGATGACGACCGTGTTCCCGCACGCCAGTGCCGGAGCGATCTTCCAGACGGCGAGCATGAGCGGAAAGTTCCACGGCGTGATGGCGCCGACGACGCCGATCGGCTCGCGGAGCGTGTATGTGAACGCGTTCTCGGCGATCGGGATGGTCTCGCCGGTGACTTTGCCGCTCCATCCGGAGAAGTAGTAGAGGCACTCGGCGGCGGCAGGGGTGTCGACGTACTGCGACTCGAAGATCGGCTTGCCGTTGTCGATCGTCTCGATCTTCCCGATCTCCTCGGCGCGCGCGGTGAGCATCTCGGCGATGCGGAAGAGGATCTTGCCGCGGTCGCGCGGCTTCATCTTCTGCCACTCGCTCCCCGGCTCCATCTGCGCCCGCGCCGCGCGGACCGCCTGATCGACGTCCTCGGCGCCCGCCGACGCAACGTCGGTGATCTTTTCCTCGGTGGCAGGGTTGGACGTGACGAACGTCTCGCCCGAGTTGGCGTCGACGAATTCGCCGTTAATGAATAGCTGGTTCTGCATGCGGCGCGAATCTTACGCCGTGACCGCCTCCTCCACGTACGGCTTCACGTCGAAGCCGCGGACGTACATCTGGTGAATCCGCTCCATCTCGTCGTCACTGAGCGGCGGATGCGCCGAGGCGCCGGCGAACTCTTCGAGCTGCTCCTGGTTGTAGATGTTCGGGAGCGCCGAGACGATTGACGGGTGAGCATAGAGCCAGAGCAGCGCGAGCTGGCCGATCGTGACCCCGCGCTCCTCGCACAGCGGCTTGAGGCGCTCGATCTTCTGGATGCCTTCAACGAGCCACGCGCGCGGACGGTGCGAGCGGTGGTCGGTCTCGTCGAACTTCGTGTCGATCGTGTACTGCCCTTCGAGCATGCCGGACGAATGCGTCACGCGGATGAGGAACTGCGGCTCCGGATTCGCCTTCCAGGCGCGGAACGAGTGGTCGAACGACGACGTCGTCGAGCACTCTTTCTTGCCGGTCTTCCCCTCCATCGCCTCCTTGACGGCCGGGTACGACGGCCCGCGGTCGGCCGCGAGGATGAACTCGCGTCCCGGATCCTGCTCGAGGATGTTGTAGATCATCTGGGTGACCGGCGCGCGGCGGACAGCGTTCGCGTAGATCCCTTCGTCGCGCCAGCCGATCGCCGGCCCGAGCGAGGGACCATACGACGAGATCTTCCCCTCGGCCTTGAGCGCCTCGAGCGTCTCCCAGTGCTCGTCGGTCATGAGCGTGGTGACGCGCGGGTTGTGCGGCTGGTAGATCGCTATGTGATCGGTGCCGAGGCGCTGGAGCGACTGCTCGCAGGCGAAGCGGATGAACTTCGGCGAGAAGTCCTGCGGCAGCTCGCGCTGGCCGCGCGGACGTTCCGTGTTGTTGTAGAAGTCGTAGCCGAACTTCGTACCGACGTGGACCTCCGGATGCTCCTTCAGCAGCGGCGCGAGCGCCGTCTCGCCGCGGCCGTTGCCGTATGCGTCGGCGGTGTCGATGTAGTTGATGCCGCGATCGATCGCGGAGGCCATGATCGCCCTCGCCTCGTCGTCGGTGTAGGTCCCCCACCAGCCGGTCGTGAGCGTCCATGTTCCGAATCCGAGCTCGGAAACTTTGATGTCGGTGCCGTGAATCGTCCTGTAGCGCATTCAGGAACGATAGCAAATCCGGTGCGTCTAGCTTCGTTTCGCGATCTCAGCCATTGCCGCGTCCGGCAGCGTGTACGCGTTCTGGATGAGAGGCGAATCGTGTTGGAGCAACTCCGGATAACGCAGGCCATGAAGAACCTGGACGTCGAAGATCTCCTGCACGGCGTCTTCGAATTGCAGGAAAGCCACGACGGAACCGCTCCGAAGATCGATCACCCACACACCGCAGGAGCGCTCGGCCACGCGCTCCAGGAGCGGGATGCCTCCGAACACATTGCTCTCGCGCACCTGGGAGAGCCCGATGAACGCATAGGGTCCGGCGAATGCGAGCCCGCGCGTGAACCCGGGTAGCTCCGCCACCGTGGTGAGCTTGCCGGTGGCCAGATCGGCCGTGGCGAGCGTGCCCTTCCCTGATTCGAGAATCCACAGCCGGCCGGCGTACCAGCGCGGTGAGTGCGGCATGGAAAGCCCGTGCAGAACGATTTCGCCTGTTTGCACATCGATCAGCACACCGGCCGTGGCCTTCTTCTCCCGCCACCCGTTCGGTTCGTTCGACGCCCCGAGGGCCGTGACGAAACGCGGACGGCCGTCCACCATCGCCAGGCCGTTCAGATGACAGCGGTCCTCGGGTGCAAGGTGCGAGATGAACGACGGCCGCCAGAGGGGGACGAAGCTGTGATCGACGTCGAGCGTGCAAAGCGCTGAGAATCGGGTGTTGACGACCCAAAGTACGTCGTCGATGTCGAAGGCGATTTCATGAACGCGGATGTCGCCGGTGTAGTGGATGTTGCGGGGAAGGAAGCAGGCATCATGGCCGCCCCGCGGCTCGAGGTGCTCGACCAGCGCACTCTGATTGCGGTAGTCCCACACGTGACTCGCGGTTCCGAGGGCGAGAAAGCGGTTGCCGACGGCGATACCCATGGGACTCTCGAACGCGACAAAGTGCGTGTCGAGCGGCCCCGCGGAGGGAGCACGTAGAGCAACGATTCGGCCGCTCTGATACGTCGAGACGAGGATCGATGCGCCGACCTCGCGGAGAATCTCCGCAAAGCTCGTCGTGTGAACGCTTCGAAACGCCAGAGGCGCTTCGCGCGCCTCTTCCCGCACGGTGGCAGGCGGGCGGTGCTCTCTCACATGCGTGGACGGTGGGCGGGCGAAGAGACTCCGCGCACGCTCGGCTGTTTCGGCGACTAGCGGCATCATCGCCTCCAATTCGGCGGAATTGCGCTGCCACTTGTTCGGATCGGGCGGCGACAGCGTGTGCCGTGCGAAGGGAAGAGGTGCGGTCAGGTCGCGATCCCAGCCGATACCGACGAACTCGCAGAGGCGCTCAATCTCCTGGCGCGGATCGGCGACGAGCTGGTCATAGCTGGCCACACACCACGATTCGGGCGGAAGCGCCTCCAGATCGTCGAGAAGAACGCCGGCAACGGCGCGCCATTGATGGGCCACGATCTCGGCGAGGCTCTTGCCGCGGACGTCGCGCCATCCGGGCGATAAGACGAGTGACCACGGCAGCCCCTCCCATCCCGGAAGGTCGGGATAGGTGACGAAGCCGCCGGAGCGCCATGCGTCCAGCATGCTGCTCATCGTCGCCTTGGGATCGCGATAGAGATAGATGAAGAGGGCTTCGGGAAACGTCGCCCGCAGAAACGGGATGCGCAGCGCGTTTTTGGGCGTCTTCTCCAGCATGCGCAAGACGCGGGGCAGCGCCGTGCGTCCGTCGCGATCGCGCAGCGCCGCCAGAAAACGCTCTTCGAGCGCCGGCTCGGCGTCGTCCGCCGTGAGGCGATTCGATTCCCACCCTCGCGCTGACGGGTGGAGCTGGGCAAGTCCTTCGATGATGCCGTGGCTCTCGCCACCGGGATTGAACACGCTCGGTGACTTCGCCAGCGTCTCGAAGAGCAGCGTCGAACCGGAACGCGGCGGCGAAACGATGAAGATCGGACGATCGAATCGCGATGCACGCCGCGGTAGCGGTTCGCGAGGCGCGAGGTCGGGGTTCAGTGCCGGGCGGATCAGCGCCTGGCGCACGATCTCCGCGGCGTCGCATCCGTTGTCGAGTCTCACCTTCCCCTCGAAGCACGCGACGCGCGCCTCAAAACGGTCCAGGAGGGAGCTGAATCGCGGCCAGCCACTGCGCTCTTCGCCGTGCCGGTGCCACAGATCGCGCCACTCGTCGAAGAAACGCTCCATCTCCGCGGCCAGCTCGCGCGACGGCAACGAATCGAAGAGCGATGCGAGCGACGACTGTTCGGCCGGCGACATGACGACGGGAAAGTTGCGAGACTCGAAATCGATCGTGGGATGGACCGCGGGATCGTAGGGCACGCGCCGCTCCGGCATCGAGAGCAACCGCACCGGCAATGTCTTCGTGTCTGCGACCAGATGGATGCGCCGCGTCGCGTTCGGATTGATCACGTTGTGCTTTCGCCAGGTGTCGAAGATCCATGATTCCGCGGCCGCCATGTGCAGCGATCGTTCACCGCAGAGAAAGCTCACCGCGGGATCGGTGATGATCGGGACGTGAATGCGGACCCGTTGCAGCCAGTAGTAGTTGGTATCGATGTGCGGCGTTGCCTCCGCGTTGCCGTCGATGCGCATCAGACGCGTGCGGCCGATCGGCGCTCCAAACGAGGCGAGGACCTGTTGCAAGTAAGGGCAACGCCCGAGGGCGGGCGTAGGACGCATCGGCCCCTTGGTGCCGTCGTTCGAGGGGTCGCCTTCGACTGCGACGAGGGGGAGAGCCGAGTTGCCCCGATGGCCTTGCGGATGCGGATACCAGTCGCGCTCGTGGAACTGCAGGACCTCGGTGGCAAGGCGCTCGGCGTCGAACGTGAGCGGCAGCCGGATGAACTCCGAATCCAATTTCACCGGGTTTATTCTCGCAGAGGCGTTTATACTTTTCTTCCCGATGAGACGGAGTAGTCCCGAGCCACGTCGAACGACGCGTCAGCTGCGCCGTGCTGCACTCCTCGGTGCGGCGCTCGCGCCCGCCGCGGCGCACGCCGCAACGATCACGGTGAACTCCCTCAACGACGGCGCGCCCGCAATCGACGGTAAGTGCACGGTGCGGGAAGCGATTCAGAACGCGAACAACAACGCCGCCACAAATCCCGACTGCGCCGCCGGTTCCGGTGCGGACACGATCGTCTTCCCCGGATTGTCCGGAACGATCACGCTCACGAGCGGACGGCTGAACGTCGGCGAGTCGCTCACGGTCCAGGGGCCGGGAGCGTCGCAGCTTACGATCAGCGGCAACAACACCAGCCAGGTTTTCTACCTATATCAATCCGGCGGCGGCGGCAACTACACGATCTCGGGACTGACGCTCACAAACGGCAACGCCACCGGGGCGCCGATCGATGGCGGCGGGGGCATCATTGCCTACGGAAACCTGACGCTCGACTCCGTCGTGATCTCCAACTCGATGGCGAAGTACGGCGGCGCGGTGAACCTCGGATTTACCAACGGCAGTACGCTGACCGTCACGAACTCCACGATTACCGGCAATACGGCGCAAACGCAGGGAGCCGTTCTGTTCGCTTCCCAAAATGGCTCCGTTTCGATCAGCCACTGCACGATCTCGAACAACACCACGGTCGCAGCGGTCGGCGGCGGGATGTTCCTCTACAACAGCGGCACGACCGGAACCGCATCCATTCAAAACACCCTTATTACCGGCAACCAAAGCACGGGGACCGGCGCCGGGGCGAGCATCCGATGGGCCGGCAGCGTAAACATTCAAGACAGCGTCATCACCGGCAACGCTGCCCAGAACAATGGAGGGGGACTGGACGTTGCCGCGGGAATCGGCACAGTCACGATCCAGCGCTCGACGATCTCCGGAAACTCGGCGGTGGGTGACGGCGGCGGAATCAGCGCGAGAGTTCTGACCGTCGAGAACTGCACGATCTCCGGCAACACCGCCACGGGTAAGGGCGGCGGCATCAGCGGCTTCAACTTCGAAAGCAGCGGCGAGCCTGCCATCACCGCGCGTCTGAGCACGATCACCGGAAACATGGCGAACGCCGGCGGGAACATCGACGTCAACGGCCTGGCCGGCGGCACTCTCACCCTCAACAACGCGATCGTCGCCAACGGTACCGCTTTCCCGACCAATCCTGACATCAATCTCTCCGGTACCGGTTCGACCGTGACCTCGAACTACTCGCTGATCAAGACGCCGGGGTCAACGACCATCGCCGGCGCGAACAACATGACCGGCATCGATCCGAACCTGGGCGCTCTCGCGAACAACGGCAGCGTCATCACGGCCGGCGCCCCCGGCGCCACGCAGAACCCGCAGACCGAGCTGCCGAACGGCGGAAGCCCGGTGATCGACGCGGGCGATCCGGCCTTCGTCGGTCCTCCATCGACTGATGAACGTGGCGTGACCCGCGTCAACAACGGCCGCGTCGACATGGGAGCGGCCGAGGTGCAGTTGATCACCAACGCCGACGTGAGCGTGACGAAGACGGCCGCGCCGGGGCCTTACATTGCATCGCTCCCGGTGACCTTCAACATCGCCGTCGGCAACGGTGGCCCGACGACCGCGCTCTCGGTCGTCGTCACGGACGTCCTCCCCGCCGGGGCAAGCTTCGTATCGGCCACGCCAACGCAGGGATCCTGCGGTTTCAGCGCAGGCACCGTGACCTGCAACCTTGGCGCGATTGCCAACGGGGGAAGCGCCAACATCGTCCTGCGGATGACTCCGACGTCTGCAGGCACGCTGAGCAACACCGTCAACGTGAGCGCGGCGCCGCAGGCCGATCCGAATCCGACGAACAACTCCTCGACTGCGGCCGTGACTGTGCTTCCTGCGACAGCGATTCCAGCGCTCGGCGAGTGGGCGAAGATCCTGCTCGCGATGACCGCCGCTCTGCTGGGGTGGTTCAAGCTCCAGAAAGATTGAGCCTCCAGCCATCCGCTGCGAACGCCGCCCCGTACATCGGTGGGAGGCAGCTACAGATGGCTACGGTAATGCTGATGCACTGGCCCGAGATCACCAAGGAGCAGTACGAGCAGGTCCGGAAGGATGTTCGTTGGGAAACGGACGTCCCGGCCGGAGCGAAGTTCCACACCGCCTGGTTCGCCGACGACGGCCTGCACGTCTTCGACCTGTGGGACTCGCCGCAGCAGTTCCAGAACTTCGTCGACACCCGCCTCGGCCCCGCCACGCAGCGGATCGGAATCCAGGGTCAGCCGAAGGTCGACATTTCGGAAGCCCACGCGGTCTTCGCGCCGAACGTCTAGTGACGGGCGGCTCGGCGGCGAATGACGGACGGCGGATTACTGATCGTCACCTGGAAAGACCCCGTCTCGTTCGTCCCGCCGGGCAGGACGTGTGTCGTCCAGTTCACCGAGTACGTGCCGGCGGGAATCGGCCCGACCGAAAGCGTGTGTGATGTGCAGAGAGGCAGGCCGTAATACGGTAAATCGTCGACGTAAGTCGTTTCATCGACCGTGATCACCGATCCTCGGATGTCCACGCTGGACGGACCGACGAGAATGGAGTTGTCCATCTGCGTGCGCACGAGGTCGAACGGGTCGGTGGAGAGCAGCGACCCGCGAGTGGTGTACGACGGGATGTTCGAACATCTCGCGGCGCCGGCCTCCCATTGAAACTCATGGAGCGTCAGCGGCGACACCACCGGTCCGGGCATCGGGATCGACGGCAGGTATCCGAAGGCAAGCGAGTACGCACCGTCCTCCAGGCGTCCAAGGTTGACCTCTTCGGCGTGACAGAGAAGGGTGCGAGGCATCCCCGCGAGGTCGGTGGCCGGCTGCGTGACGACGATGGACTGGAAATTCGAGCAACACGAATCGAATCGGACTGACGGCACGCCAAAGGCAGGCGCGTAACCGTAGTATTGGGTCTCGTATCGAACCAGAGCACCGCCATCCGGCGCGGTCGTAACGGACTGGATGCCATCGCAAGGTGCCGCCGGCGTGCCGTCCTGGACGATGAACCGGAACTCGTACGTGGTGGGCGCAACGCCGGCTTTGGAGAACGACCGCGTCGTCGTCACGTGATAGGTGCCGTAGGGCAGCTTCCCGAGATCGATGAGATGGAGTGCGCAGGCCTGCGTCGAGCCGCCATCCGTGACGCTCTGCGTGACTTGAATCTCCATCCCCCAGACGGTGGCAACGGGCGGCGAAACTACGCCGTTACCTGCGCAGAAATTCACGAGTAGCCGCACGGGCTGATCGGGCACCGTCGGCGCGAGAACGTCCGTGTCAACCGGTTGTAGATATTGGCCGAACGGTATCTGCGTCCCGACGAAAGTGGCTGCAGTTAGCGCGTTGCCGGAGACAACCAAAATCGCCAGAAACCACGTCAGATATCGCATTTTCTCCCTCAATGTCGGGCAGCGCGTCGTCGCTGCGTGGAGCTGACGACGGTCAACGGCGTCGTGAAGACCTGTTGGCCGCCGAAACCTGCGGCGCGGGTGGCGCCGAGGAGAAGGAGCGACGGCAGAAGGAAGCGTCTCATCTCGGCTCCATGTGCGTCAGTGATGTGCGGCGCGCTGGCGCGTCGGTTTGACGACGGTGAGATGCGCGGTTGTCAGGGTGTGGTCGGGAACGCCGGCGGACGTGACGAGGCGCCAGATCACGGTGTACTCGCCGGCGCTGAGCGTCGTCAGTTGCGTGTCATATGTCGAGCACCAGTCGGGCGGGAAAGGTGGGAGCGGACCCTCCCACGGCAGCGGCTTCAGATCCAAAGTGATGGTCTGTCCGCTCACCTTGCTCGTCACGGCATAGGCGAATCCGCCGATGAACGTGACCCCAAGCTTGATCGTCCCCTCGTATGCGGGCGACGGCACGATCGCCCGCGGGAACGTGGAGCACTGCACCGATCCGTTCACCCATCGGAACGCGAGGAAATCGGTGTAGCGGAAACCGGAATTGAATCCGTAGACGCTGACCTGGTCATACCAGCGGATCTCGTTGAGACCCTCTTCCGGAGTGCCGAGATCGAGATCCTCGCCATGGCAGATCGGCGTGCTGCCCCCCGCTTTCGAGCTGTCCGCCGTGTCTGCGACGGGCTGGATCACGGTAATGACTGGCCAGGCGCTCTGATAATTCGGATCGACGTACCGCGAAATATCGGTCACGGTCGGGAAACCGAAGGTCGGCGTATAGCCGGCCGTTGAATGTTCGTAGTGCAGCCGGGCAGTCCCTTGCTCCGTTCGCGTCACGGACGACTCGCCGCTGCATGGGGATGTCCCCGCCGGCTGCTGCACCACGAAACGAAACGAGCTCGACGCCGGCACGCCGAACATGGCTTCGACGCGTGTGGTGGTGACGGTGTACGTGGCTGCCGGCAATGGTCCGAAGTCGAGGACCGACAACCGGCACGCGGAACCGGCACCGAATTGGGAGATGTAGATGTCACTGCCGGACAAGTACGCGACCGCAGGACTCAGCGAACACGCATTCACCTCGAGCCGGACGGATTGGCCGGTGAGAGCAGGAGGGAGAACCGAGGTCGTGTCGACGGTGCCGGTGGCGGGAGCGCCGACGAAGAACGTGAAGGTCGACCGCCGGGCGATCAGGTTGACGTTGTCGTTCCAGATAAGGTTGAAGCGCCCCGCACCGAGGGAGCCGAGATCGGCCATGTCATCGACACAACTCTCCTCGGTCGAGGAGCCGCCCGAAACGTTGCGCGTGACGGTCACCTCGGTACCCATCACGGAGACCGCAGGTACCGAGTGCGTCGCACCGGTCGCCAGCGGCGCGCTGTACCTCACGAGCACATGATCGGCCGGAACGATGCTGAATCCACCGCAGGTGACGGCGAACGCGGCGCGCGTGGCGCCGAGGAAAAGGAGCGGGAGCAGGACGCGTCTCATCTCGCTTCTGTATACGTCACTGGTGAACGGCGCGTCGGTGTCACGGCGCACCGACGCTGTACCGGTGCGAGCCCGGGCTGTACCGGTGCGCGCGGAGACTGCACACCCGTACGGCGGGACTGCACGGCTGTGCAGGGGGACTGTACGGTTGCACAGCGAGACTGTACGGCTGCACAGCGGGACTGTACGGCTGCGCAGCGAGACTGTACGGCTGTACAGCGGCACTGCACACGTGCACAGCGGCACTGCACACGTGTACAGCGGCACTGCACACGTGTACAGCGGGGCTGCGCAGGTGCACAGCGGGGCTGTACGGCTGCACAGTCTTGGTGCGCAGCCGGACAGTCTCGACGCGCACGCCAACAGTGGCGGCGTACGGGCGGGGAGAGGGAAAGCGCCGGCAGGATTGCCGGCGCCACACAGGTTTTTTACTTGCCGGCGAAGGCGGGTTTCCGTTTCTGGTTGTACGCGCCGAGGCCTTCCTTCGCGTCTTCGCTCTGGAAGAGCTGCTGCTGCAGCTCGCGCTCGACGGCGAGGGCGCTCTCGAACGGGATCTCCCAGCCGGTCTGGACGGAACGCTTGATGCGGCCGACGGCCCTGGAAGCCTTGTTCGGGGGGCAGAAGCTCCACGCGTACTCCATGACGCGGTCCCACCACTTCTTCCCGTTCTCCTCGGCCGGCCAGACGTAGTTGACAACGCCGAGGCGGAGAGCCTCTTCGAAGTCGAACAGGCCACCCTCGATCATCAGCTCAATCGCCTTCGTCTTGCCGACGAGGCGCGACAGGCGCTGCGTTCCGCCGGTTCCCGGGAGCACGCCGAGGGTCACTTCTGGGAGGCCGACCTTGCCGGCGCCCTGGAGCGCGATGCGCATGTCGGCCGCCATCGCGATCTCGAGGCCGCCGCCGACGGTGTGGCCGTTGAGCGCCGCGATCACGAGCTTGGGCGTCTGCTCCAGGCGGTTCAGCGTCTCGTTCGCATGGAGGCAGAAGTAGTACTTGAACTGCGGCGTGACCTCCGACAGCATCTTGATGTTGGCGCCGGCGGAGAAGAACTTGTCGCCCGCGCCGCGCAGCACGATCACGTGGACGTCGTCGTCCATGCGAGCGCGGAGGATGCACTCATCCAGCTCGCGGTTCATTTCGTAGGTATAAGTGTTCGCGGGGGGATCGTTCAGCTCGAAGATCGCGACCCCTTTTTCGACTCGGTAGTCGATCAGATTTCCGGACATCTTGGCTCCTTCGTCAGAATGAGGCGTGCATTCTATGAGAATTCTGCTGACCGCCCTTGGCCTTCTGCTTTCGCTGCCAGCCACCGCCGCTGAACCGCAATCGGTGGCGATTCATTCGCGCCACGTGCTCGACGTGACGACCGGTACGGAGTCCGATGCATACGTCATCGTGAGTGGCGAGCGCATCGTCGGACTCGTGTACAAAGAACCCGCCGACATGCGCGTGGTCGAGCTGGGCGACGCGACGGTTCTGCCCGGATTGATCGACTGCCACGTGCACGTCGACGCCGACTGGAACGATCTCTCCGCCGTCGAGCCGCTCCGCCGTTCGGCGGCCGACAAGACGCTCCTCGGCCTCATGAACGCGCAGACCTATCTCCGCCGCGGGTTCACGACGCTGCGCGACGCGGGGAGCACCGACTATGGGTACGACACCGTCTCGCTCCGGAACGCGTTCAACCGCGGGATGTTCGACGGCCCGCGCATGTTCGTCGCCGGAGTCCCGCTCTCGATCACCGGGGGCCACGGCGACCTGAATGCGCTCGCGCCGGACGTTCCGATGCCGCGCGGCCCGAACATCGCCGACACGCCCGATGAGATCCGCGTCGCTGTCCGCCGCGACATCCGCAACGGCGTCGACTGGATCAAGCTGATGGCGAGCGGCGGCGTGATGGACGTCCTCAGCGACTACAAGGTGCAGGAGCTGAGCGACGAGCAGATCCGGGCGGCCGTCGAGGTCGCGCATCGCGCCGGACGACGCGTGATGGCGCACGCCGAGGGGACCGCTGGAATCGCGGCGGCCGTGCGCTCCGGCGTCGACACGATCGAGCACGGAACGGTGCTCGACGAAGAGACCGCAAAGCTGATGGCGGAGCGCGGGACCTGGCTAGTGCCGACGCTCGAGACGTTCCAGCGCGGACCGGAGATGGGCCTGACGCAGGGACAGGAGCCGGAGATGCTCGAGAAAGGGAGGGCGATCCTCCACCATCAGCAGCCGTCGTTCAACCTCGCGCTGAAGTACCACCTCAAGATCGCCTACGGCCTCGACGACGAGCCGCAGTACACGACGCGCGAGTTCGTGGCGCTCGTGAAGGCGGGCCTGACGCCGCTCCAGGCGCTGCAGACGGCGACGGTGAACGCCGCCGAGCTGCTGCAGAAGTCCGCCACCATCGGGTTGCTCATCCCGGGTCACTACGCCGACATCATCGCGGTCAACGGCGATCCGCTGAAGGACATCACGGCGATCGACAAGGTCGTCTTCGTGATGAAGGGCGGCAAGGTGATCCGGAAGGAATGATCCTCTTCGTGTGGCGTGGGCTTCCAGCCTGCGCCCCCGCCCCGGGGCACAGGCTGGAAGCCTGCGCTACACGAGAGTCATCACCGTCCGTCGCCGAAGGAGATGCCGACATCGCGGGCGCTCTCGACGATGGGGCTGTCTGGATCGACGTACTTCATGTTCGAGACGGCGTCGTGAATCGGGACGGGGATGATCTGGTCGCCGCGGAGCGCGACCATCTTTCCGAAGTCGCCGTGGACGACGAGGCGTGCGGCGGCGGCGCCGAAGCGGGTGGCGAGGATGCGGTCGAACGCGATCGGCGAGCCGCCGCGCTGGATGTGGCCGAGGACTGTCACGCGGATCTCGAGGTCGATGTGTTGCGCGATGTCGGCGGCGACCTGGTAGGCAATCCCGCCCAGGCGCCGCGAGGTCTTGTCGAGGTAGCTCTCCTCCCCTCCCTCGCGCTTGGCCCCCTCGGCCACGACGATGATGTCGAACTTCGACCCTTCCTTCTGCCGCGAGCGGATCGAGCGGACGATCTCCTCGACGCGGTACGGGATCTCGGGAATCAGGATGATGTCGGCGCCGCCCGCGATTCCGGCGTAGAGCGCGATCCAGCCGGCGTTGCGGCCCATCACTTCGAGCAGCATCACGCGGTCGTGGCTCTCGGCGGTCGTGTGGAGGCGATCGACCGCGTCGGTCGCGACGGAGATCGCGGTCATGAAGCCGAAGGTGTAGTCGGTGGCGGCCAGATCGTTGTCGATCGTCTTCGGGACGGCGACCATCGGGATGCCCATCTCGCAGAGCCGCTGCGCGATGCGCAACGTTCCGTCGCCGCCGATCGCGACGATCCCGTCGATTCCCTGGGCCCGGATGTTCTCGATGACCTCGGCTGAGCGATCGATGCAGCGGATGCGGCCGTCATCGATGATCGGGTATTCGAAGGGGTTTCCACGATTGGTCGTACGGAGGAGCGTGCCGCCTTTCGGCAGGATGCCGCGAATCGTTTCAGGGTTCAGGGGGACGATGTTGTTGGTCAGCAGGCCTTCGAAGCCGAATTGGATGCCGACCACTTCCGTATCGTCGCGTTGCAACGTCCGGACGGCGGCTCGAATCACTGCGTTGAGACCGGGGCAATCGCCGCCTCCGGTCAGAATTCCTATCTTTTTACGGCTCATCTCGCTCCCAGTTCGTGCAAAACGGTATCCGAGCTCCTCTGGCACTTTCTGTGCTCAACAGTTAGGTTGCCGGCGCGGTGAGCGCAGGTGCTAACTGGAGGAAGAAACACAATGAATATCATCGGATGGCTGTTGTTCGGCTTGATCGTAGGCGCCATCGCCAAGTTCCTCATGCCCGGACGCGATCCCGGTGGCTGGATCGTGACGATCCTGTTGGGCGTGGCCGGCTCGTTCGTCGGCGGTTTTCTCGCTTCGACACTGATGGGACGGCAGGAGCAGACAGCAGGCTGGATCGGGTCGATCATCGGCGCGATCGCGCTGCTGTTCATCTACCGGCTGATCGTCGGCCGGCGCACCGTCGTCTAACCCTCACTTTCCTGGTGATTCTCGAAGGCCCCGCAATGTCCTGCGGGGCTTTTTTTTGTCGCAGCGTCACAGTCCCGGGGGCGTGGGATCACAGCGTCGGCGTCATGTTCCTGCCTAAATTCGCAACACGATTCATTTCAAGACTCCGATCGCCGTCGCCTTTCTCGCCGCGACACTCCGCCTGACCGCCGGCACGTGCCCCGACTTCGGCCCACCGGTCGACTACGCCGTCGGATCATACGCGGCGGGTATCGCGATTGCCGACTTCAACGGTGATGGCGTTCCCGATGTGGCGGTCTCGAACTTCGGCGGTTCCGTCTCGGTTCTGCTCGGAACCGGAGGAGGAGCCTTCGCTCCCGCGACGTCGTTTCCATCAGGATCTTCTGTAGGTATCGCGAGCGGAGACTTCAACGGCGATGGAAAGGCCGACCTGGCTGTCGCATCGTTGAGCGGCAATCTGTTCGTGTCCCTGGGCAACGGCAACGGCACGTTTCAGCCGTCCACGACGTATCCGACGGGAAAAGGGAGCGGGGAACTGACCGTCGGTGACTTCAACCGCGACGGAACGCCGGACATCGCTGTCACGAACGGTTATGGGAACAGCGTCTCCGTCCTATTGGGCCGCGGTGACGGCACGTTTCGGCCCGCGGTCAATTATCCAGTGGGCAACTATCCAACGGGCGCCGGACCTGACGACATCGCGAATGTGGATCTGAATGGCGACGGAGCGCTCGATCTCGTCGTCGGCCTCTCGGGCGCCCAGGTTCTTCTCGGCAATGGTGATGGCACCTTTCGCCCCGGCGTTTTCTATACGATCGGCGTCACACCCGGCGAACCGGCGCGTCTCGTGATCGGCGACTTCAACGGCGACGGCAGAACCGACGTGGCGGTCACGAGGTACCCCGATCTTTCGCCTGGAGCCGTCATGGTGTTGCTGGGGAACGGTGACGGAACGTTGCAGACATCCCTGCGCACGAACATCCCCGGCTTCTATCTCGGCGCACTCGCGAGTGCGGACCTCAATGGTGACGGAAACGAAGACATCGTGGTCTCGACGGAGAACCAGGCGGGGACTGCGGGCAACATTCTCTTGCTCCTTAGCCATGGAGACGGAACATTCGATCCGCCGGCGAGCTATCCGACAGACAAGCCGGGATCCGTCGCTCTGGCAGACCTGCACGGCGCCGGTTCACTCGATCTACTCGTCGTCCACTACGGTTCGCCCGTCCTCTCGGTCTATCTGAACCGGTGTTCGATGCCCGATCTCACCGTCAGCATGAGTCATGCGGGTGAGTTCACGCAGGGACAGACCGGTGCGACCTACAGCGCAACGATGTCGAACTCGGGCTCCGTTGCGACGACACAACCCGCGAAGCTGACGTTCAGCCTTCCTTCCGGTCTCACCGCGACCGCTCTCTCGGGGACGGGATGGACTTGCACTCTCTCTCCGCTCGCGTGCACGCGCAACGACAGCCTCGCGAGCGGCGCGCATTACCCCGCGGCCACCCTGCAGGTGAACGTCGCGAACGATGCACGAGCTGTTCTCTTTCCCGGCGCTTCGGTGTCCGGCGGTGGTGAAAGTGACCGCACGAACGACACCGCGGTCGATCGGACGGCCATCAAGCCGGTCGCCGACCTCTCCGTTGCCACTTCCGCGATTCCGCTGATGTCGAACTCAGCGCTTCTCGGGCTCGCGGCGCTCCTGCTCCTCCTGGCGCTCCGCCGCACCTGATCCGGAGGCTGCGCAATGTCCTGCGGGGCTTTTTTGTTTGGTACATCAACAAACTGTGACAGTCTGTCGTAGGGCATTTGACAGCGAAACGAACACTTTCCACATTCGTCTCAACGAATGCCAACCCTGCCGGGTTTTCCGAACGGCACCTTCCAGTGATCACCAGGAGGAGTTAAATACACACCATGAATCAGTCGAGTAAACGCATTCTTTCGACCATCGCGATCATCATCGCGTCGGTCGCTTTCGGCGTGCTGATCAGCGCGGACCTCGGGATGATGCAGAAGTCGCACGCCCAGACGTCGACCAACATCCAGACGTCCTCGGGCCCGGTGACCTCGGTGACGATCCCGTCGTTCGCCGACGTGGCGTCGCGCGTGATGCCGGCGGTCGTCTCGATCACGACGACCGAGATCGTTCATCAGAGCTCGCTGCGCCAGCACGGGATGACGATCGACCCGTTCGACTTCTTCTTCCCGAATCCGAACGGCCAACGCAACCCGAACAACAACCGCCGTCAGACGCCGGACAACAATGGTAACGGCAATGACGACGACGCGCGGCGCCAGCTCAGCGGCGGCTCCGGCTTCATCATCTCGCCCGACGGCTACATCCTGACCAACAACCACGTCGTCGAAGACGCGGCGAAGGTCGAGGTGCACTACGGCGCCGACGAGAACGGCAGCGGTGGACATACCGTGACCGCCAAGATCGTCGGCCGCGACCCGGAAACGGACATCGCGCTTCTGAAGATCGACTCGGCGACGCCACTGCCAAGCATCTCCCTCGGCGACTCGGACCGCATCCGCAAGGGTGACTGGGCCATCGCCGTCGGCAATCCGTTCCAGTTCGAGAACACGCTCACGGTCGGCGTCATCTCGGCGAAGGGCCGCTCGCTCAATCTGTCCGAGCAGACCCGCTCGTTCGAGAACTTCATCCAGACCGACGCCGCGATCAACTTCGGCAACTCCGGCGGCCCGCTCCTGAACATCAACGGCGAAGTCGTCGGCATCAACACGGCGATCCGCGCCGGTGGCGCGCAGGGTCTCGGCTTCGCGACGCCGATCAACACCGCCAAGCGCCTCCTCCCGCAGCTCAAGCAGGGGAAGGTCATCCGCGGCTACCTCGGTATGTCGATCACCGACGTCACCGAGAACACGGCGAAGGCGCTGAACCTCCCCGAGGCCCGCGGCGCTGAAGTCGAGAGCACCGAGCCGGGCGCGCCCGCCGACAAGGCCGGCATTCAGCACGGCGACATCATCGTCGACGTCGACGGCAAGTCGATTCGCAACAACCGCGAGCTGATCGACTACATCTCTTACCTGCCGGTCGGAACGAGCGTGAAGGTCGGCATCATTCGCAACGGCCAGCACATGGTCCTCAACGCGAAGACCGCCACCCGTCCGCCTGACGGCACGGCGGAGACGGAGACCGCGCCGAGCCCGAACGAGCCGTCGCGCAACCGCCTCGGCCTCTCGGTCAGCGACATCACCACCGAGATGCGCTCGCAGTACAACCTTCCCGACAACGTCACCGGCGTCATCGTGACGAGCGTCAAGGACGTCTCGGCGGCCGGCGAAGTCGGCATCAGCGAGGGCGACGTCATCAGCGAAGTGCAGGGAACGAAGATCACCAGCGCCGCGCAGTTCCGCACCGTGATCGACGCCCTGAAACCGGGTGAATGGATCCGCGTGTATGTCAGCACCCCGACCGGCAAGGGCCGTCCGGTGTCCGGCTACCGCACGATGCAGGTGCCGACGAAGTAACGCAATTCACAACGCAATCTGAAGAAGGGCCGGCTCTCAGCCGGCCCTTTTCATAGAATCGCGCAGTTGAACGACGAGCTTTTCATGCGGCGCGCGCTGGAGCTGGCGGCGCAGGGGCGGTACTCGACGAGTCCGAACCCGATGGTCGGATGCGTGATCGTCCGCGACGACCAGATCATCGCGGAGGGTTTTCACCGCCGCGCCGGCGAAGCGCACGCCGAGATCGAGGCGCTGAAAAACTGTCGCGACCCGCATGGCGCCACGCTCTACGTGACGCTCGAACCTTGCTCCCATCACGGGCGCACGCCTCCATGCGCCGACGCGGTCATCGCGTCGCGGGTCGCCCGCGTGGTCGTCGCGATGCGCGATCCGCACGACGTCGTCGACGGCCGCGGGATCGAGAGGATCGAGGCGGCGGGCATCCCGGTGACGATCGGCGTCTGTGAAGACGAAGCGCGGAAGCTCAACGAGCGGTTCGTCTGGTCGGTGACGAAGAAGCGCCCGTTCGTCCTGCTCAAAGCGGCGATGACGCTCGACGGCAAGCTGGCGACCATCACACGCGACAGCCGCTGGATCACCGGCGACGCCGCGCGCAACCGCAGTCTGGAGCTGCGCGAGGAGTACGACGCGATCCTCGTCGGCGGCGGCACGGTCGCCGCGGATAACCCGCACCTCACCCGCCGTCTCGGCTGGTCGCCCACCCCGTGGACACGCGTGATTCTCGACCGCGACCGCACCGTGCCGCCCGACGCGCATGTACTCACCGACGGCGATGCGACGCTCCACGTCACCGACGCCATCGACCTGGAATCGCTGCTCGAGAGCCTCTACACGCGCGGCATCCACTCGCTCATCGTCGAAGGCGGCTCGGTCGTTCACTCCGACTTCATCCGCCGGAAGCTGTGGCAGAAGATGATCATCTTCGTCGCGCCCGCGATCGTCGGCGGCGCCGCGGCGCCTTCCATCTTCAGCGGCGAGCCGGTGAGCCGGTTGACAGATGCTTACCGCTTTCGTTTTGATCGATCGGAAATGGTCGGAGGTGATTTGATGATCACCGCTTACCCCTAACCCATGTTCACCGGCATCATCCATCACACCGGCGTCATCGAGGCGCTCGAGCGGCTGGCGAACGGCGCGCGCATCCGGCTGCGCACGACTGACCCCGAGCCGTTCACGCGCGGCGAGAGCCTCGCCGTGAACGGCGTCTGCCTGACGATGCTGCCGGAAGACGGGTTCCTCGTCGCCGACGTCTCGGATGAGACGCTCTCGCTGACGACGCTCGGTTCGCTCGCCGCCGGAAGCCGCGTCAACGTCGAGCGCGCGCTCGCCCTCGGCGACCGCCTCGGCGGACACCTCGTGCAGGGACACGTCGACGGCACCGGCTCGCTCCTGTCGATCGAAACGGAAGGCGAGTTCGCGGTCTACCGGTGGGGCTACCCACGGACTTTCGCCGATCTCGTCGTCAGCAAGGGATCGATCGCGGTCGACGGTGTGTCGCTGACGGTCGTCGAACCCGACGCCGAAAGCTTCGGCGCCGCGCTCATTCCGGAGACGCTGCGCCGCACGAATCTCGGCGACGCCAAACCCGGCGATGCGGTGAACCTCGAGTTCGACATGGTCGCGAAGCACATTCGCAACCTCGTCGCGCCGTACCTCCGGACCGGCGCTTGATCCTCTACCGCAAGGCGCCAGCGCTTCGGGTCAAACGCGTCGCCGCGCCGGAGCCTCCGTTCTGGCATGCGACGGCGATCGCTCCCTACTCGGCGCGCCGCGCGCAGCCGATCGCGATCGACTACGTCGATCTGCTTGCGACGTCGGCCGAGCGCATGGAGGTGACGGTGTGCGATCGCGTCCGCGACGAGCTGTCGCGCGCGACTCGTCTCCGTGAGCCGCTGCTGATCGAGGCGGCGGAGATCGCCGAGGAGATCTTCGCGCGCGGTGCGGAAGCGTGCGAGTTCTGCATCGACTTCGACATCCCGGCGCTGTTGCTCACGTCGACGCGCGGGGGGCTGCCGCGGTTTGTCTGCGACCTGGTGATCGTCACGTGGCCGGCGGACATCGCGCGGCTCGATGTCATGTTCGCCGAGGCGAGCGAACGGCGGGCGAGGTGGGGCGCCGCGGTGCCGCTCGTCTTTCCGGCGACGACCGATCTCGTCGTTCTCGAAGCGGTGGCCGACCTCGCGAAGAAGCACGGAGCGGCGTTCTTCGCGCCAATCCCCGTCGAGCTCGACCCGGCGGCGAAGCAGTCGATTGCCGCGCACTTCGCGCTCGACGAGGAGACGTACGAGCTCCTCTTCCACGCCGACCTCGATCCGATGCGGATCGCGACGGAGCGGCACGTTGCGGCGCTGGCGTACGAGCGCGGAATGGGCGACTTCATCCTCCCGCCGCGCTGGAAGGACCGGACGAACTGGAACGGCGCGGTGCTGCTGACGCTCACGTCCGCACGGATGATGGCGATGGATCACGAACCGGAGATCGCCGGAATGCTCGCGCGCTCGGCCCGCGCGGTCGCGGAGCTCGACAAACCGATCGCCCGGATCGCGGAGGCGGCGAGCCTCTCCATCGTCGAGACGCTCGATGAGATCAGCGTCGATCTGCTGACGGAATGGCTGTCGGGAGCGACGCCGGCGTTCGTCGAGCGGATCAACCGCGCGTGGCGGCTACGGCGGGACGCGGGTCTTTCCGGTGAGTCACTTTGACCTTCGTCGAGATTCCACCGCGAACGTAGAAGTCGCCCTCGACCTCGATGTACCGAGGATCGATGGCGGCGATCAGATCGTTCGCGATCCGGTTCGTGACCGCCTCGTGGAACGCTCCCTCATCGCGGTAGGACCAGAGGTAGAGCTTGAGTGACTTCAGCTCCACGCACTTTTCATCCGGCGTGTAGCGGATCCGGATCGTGGCGAAATCGGGTTGTCCGGTCATCGGGCAGAGGCAGGTGAACTCCGGCGCCTCGAACGCGATCTCGTAGTCCCGCTCCGGATTCGGATTCGCGAACGTCTGCAGTTCTTTGGTCGGCGTCGTGGCCATTCATCACTCCCTTACATCACTCACTGAGAAGCTGCAGGAAATCCGCAGCGACGCGCGGCGAGGCGACCTCGCCCACCAGCGCGACGAAGCGATCGGTGTCCGTTACCCGCTCCTGCGCCGTGCGCCGGAGCAGCCGGAGGAACTTCGCCTCGCCGATCTCACGCTCTAACGCGTTGAGGGCCAGCGGACCTTTCACGTAGAGCATGACGGGAGTGATTTTGCGGTTCTTCGTCCGGTCGAAGCCGTAGATCGGCGGGAGCGGTGCCGCCGCCGCGCGCTGCCGCTTGTCGGCGAGCACACGTTCGAAGAACGTCGGACCGCGCAGCCGCCGCATCGCCATCATTGCGCTGTACTCCGCGAAACTCTCGTTCAACCACGCCTGCTGCTGTCCAGCGAGGATCCACCAGTGGTGCGCCAGCTCGTGCGCGATGTTCGAGAGCGTGGCATCGGCGTCAGTGAGCTTCGGGAGGACGAAGTAGCCTTTGCGGAAGTAGCCGCCCTGACCGTCGCGAGACTCGTACGGACGGAAGACGCCGGTGACGGAACGCTCCGGATCGCCGGCACCGAAGGTCGAGTTGTAGAAATCGAGGACGCGGCGCATGTCGGCCAGGAGCTTGCGCGGCAGCTCCGGCGGAACGTTCTTCGTGACGAGCGCGAGCTGTCCGTCGCGGAACGTGTCGAGATCGCGGCCGAGGACGAGGTTGATGTCGATGTCGGGAACGCGCGAGGTGACGTGACGGCCGTGTGCCACGCCATTCGTCACGAGTTGATACCCGGAAGGCTCGACCGTCACGTCGAGGTCGTAGCGGAATTCGTGTTCGCCGACGTGCGGATCGACCGGGTACCAGAAATCGTCGAGGCCGAGCTCGACGAAGCCGTCGTGGATCGTGATCGGGCCCTCGTACTCCACGGTTCCGGCCTGAGGCACCGTCACCATCGCCGGATCGTCGCCGCTCTTCTCGACATGAGCGCCGGCATTGTGGATCTCGAACGCAGGATTGATGAGGAACGTGGTGTACGGAACGGCGATCGCCGCCTTGATCCTGGCGTGCTGCAGATCGAGAAAGACTTTTCCGGTGAGGACGGCCGCGGCGAGAAAGGCGCTCATGGCGCTACTTCTTGGGCGCGCCGCCCGCCATCAGCTTCTGATTCAGCTCCTTGATACGTTCCTGGAGCTGCCCGATCTTCGCCTGAGCGTCGGCGCGGAGGCGCTCGTTCTCGGCGCGCATCCGTGCGACCTCTTCCTCGCGCTGGCGGTCGCCGCCCTGGTTCTGCGCCATCTGGGAGCGGAGGAAGTCGACGTCGTGGCGGAGCGCTTCGAGCTCCTCGTCCTTGTCGGCGAGCCGCTGGCGCCACTGGACTTCCTGTTCTTCGTAGAGCCGCTTGATATCCATCAGCTCCGTGATCTGCGAGAAATCGGAATAGCTGGGGGCCATGTCTCCTCCGGCGCGCACGCGCTCCTCGATCTGCGGGAAGAGCTTGCGGAGCTTCAGCGAGAGATCGTCGGGATCGCTCGCCAGCGCCATCGCGTCTTCGTAATTGATCTTCTGATGCACCAGCAACGCGACGAGCGACTGATTCATCGACTGCATGCGGAACACGCCGACCGACGACTCGATCGCTTCGAGGATTTCTTTGGTGTTCCCCTCTTCGATGAGCTTCGCGATCTGGGGCGAGTTCTTCAGCACCTCGACCGCCGCCGTCAGCCGGCCGTCCTTCGTCTTGACCAGCTTGAGCGAGATGATCCCGCGCAGGACCAGCGCGAGCTGGGCGCGGATCTGTTTGTGCTGCTCCGGCGGGAACGAGTCGATGATGCGGTCGATCGTCTGCGCCGCGTTGTTCGTGTGCAGCGTCGAGAAGACGAGGTGGCCGGTCTCCGCGGCCGTGAGTACCGTCTGCATCGTCTCGACGTCGCGCATCTCGCCGACCATCACGACGTCGGGGTCCTGGCGCATGGCGTTCCGCAGCGCTTCCTTGAAGCTCGGCGTGTCGGTGCCGACCTCGCGCTGCGAGATCGCGGCGATTTTGTCGATGAAGAGGAACTCGATCGGGTCTTCGATCGTGACGATGTGCAGCGGCTCGTTGTCCGAGATGTGGCTGATCATCGCCGCGAGAGTGGTCGACTTTCCGGATCCCGTCGGGCCGGTGACGAGCACGAGACCGTCGGGAATCTGCGTCAGCTCGCGGACCGCTTCCGGCAGCTCGAGCTGGTCGATCGTCTGCACCTGGATCGGAATGCGCCGGAAGACGGCGCCGACGGTGCCGCGCTGCATGTAGACGTTCGCGCGGAAACGCGCGACGCCAGGTACGCCGTATCCGAAGTCGACCGCCTGCGTCGCGTCGAACTTCTCGCGCTGCTGTTTCGAAAGCAGTGGCAGCAGCAGGCGCTCGAGGTCGGGCGGCTTCAGCGGATCGGTCTTGACGGGGATCAGTTTCCCGCGCACGCGCACGAGCGGCGGCCGCATCGGCTTCAGATGGAGGTCCGACGCCTCCTGCTTCGCCATGTAGACGAGGAGGTCGTTCAGGGTGAACGCGTGCTGCTGCTCCGGCTGGGCCGGAGGTGCGACTGGGACCGTCACGGGGCGAATTATACGGACTGACGCCTCATCACGCTGTCGAGGATCATCAAGAACGCTTCCTGCTGCTTCGGGTCGGTCTTGTTGATCACGGCAATCGTCTCGCCGATGCGGAAGCGCTGGTGGAGCTCATCGGCGGAATGCGAGGAGGTTACGACGATGCGCCGCGGCGAGACGCCTTTCTGCCGCGCGTAGTCGACGAACTTCTTCCCGTCCATCCCCGGCATCTCCAGATCGACGATCAGGAGGTCGATCTCACCGTCGATCTTCGGGAGTGCGTCGTAGGGATGCGTGTAGCTCTCGACCTTCACCGAGTCGGGGTAGCGCTCGAGAATGAAATTCGACCAGAGATCTCCGTACGCGACGGAGTCGTCGACGATCACGACGCGCTTCATCGCTTTGCTTTCTTCTTTGCGACCGGCGCCGTGAGCCTCGCGTCGTGCTTCACGACCCCGCCGACGACCGTCGCGATCACCCGCCCGTGCAGCGTCTGACCGATGAACGGCGAGTTCTGCGCCATCGATAGGAACGGCGTTGCCACTGTGCTCTTCGCCGCCGGATCGATGATGGTCACGTCTCCGAGCGAGCCGCTCCTGAGCGTCCCGCCGGCGAGGTTGAAGATCCGCGCCGGACCGCACGACAGCAGATCGACCAGCCGGTCGAGACCGATGACCTTCTTCGCGACGAGCTGCGAGTAGCAGACGGCGAACGCCGTCTCGAGGCCGATCACGCCGAACGGCGCGAGATCGAACTCGACGTTCTTTTCGTCGACGTGATGCGGCGCGTGATCCGTCGCGATCGCGTCGACCGTGCCGTCGGCAATGCCGTCGACGATCGCGTCGCGGTGTTCTTTCGAGCGCAGCGGCGGATTCATCTTCAGGTTCGTCGAGAACGACTGCACGGTGTCATCGGTGAGCGCGATGTGGTGAGGCGTCACCTCACACGTCACGTGGACGCCCGACTTCCGCGCGCTCCGCACCACCTCGATCGCCCCCGCGGTCGAAAGGTGCGCGATATGAAGGTGCGCATTGGTCAGCCGCGCCAGAATTACGTCACGCGCGACCAGCGTCTCCTCCGACGCCGCCGGGATACCGCCCATGCCGAGGAGCGTCGAGTAGTAGCCCTCGTGCATGACGCCGCCTTCGTTCAGCTGCACGTCCTCCTCGTGGGCGATCACCGGGATGCCGAGCATCGAGCAGTACTCGAGCGCCCGCCGCATCAGCTGGGCGTTGTAGACCGGCTTCCCGTCGTCGCTGACGCCGACGCAACCCGCCGTCCGAAGGTCCGCGAGCTCCGCCAGCTCTTCGCCGCGCAGTCCCTTGCTGACCGCACCGATCGGATAGACGCGGCAGGCGCCGTTCCTCCGCGCCTCGGCGACGACCATCTCCGTCACCGCGCGCTCGTCGTTCGGCGGCAGCGTGTTCGCCATCGCGCAGACGGCTGTGTAGCCGCCCGCGACCGCGGCGCGCGTGCCGGTGGCGATCGTCTCCTTGTGCTCCTGCCCCGGCTCGCGAAGGTGCGTGTGCAGGTCGATGAAGCCGGGGGTCACCACGAGCCCGTCGGCATCGAGGACGTCGACATTCGCCTTGATCTTCTTGTCGACCCGGGCGATGCGCCCGTCCTCGATGAGCACGTCGAGCTTCGCGTCGAGCTCCTGCGACGGATCGAGAACGCGGCCGTTCGTGATGAGCAGGTTCATTCGCTGAGGTGCGCTCCTCCGAGCAGATACAGCACGGCCATCCGCACCGCGACGCCGTTCGTCACCTGTTCCAGAATGACCGAGCGTTCCGGGTTGTCCGCGACGTCGCTTGCGATCTCGACGCCGCGATTCATCGGGCCGGGATGCATGACGATGACGCTCTTCTTCGCCCGTTTCAGCCGCCCCTCGGTCAGGCCGAACGTGTTGTAGTACTCGCGCAACGACGGGAAGCTCAGCTTCCCCTGCCGCTCGAGCTGGATGCGCAACATCATGATCACGTCCGCGCCGTCGATCGCCTTGTCGAGCGAGTGCGCCACCCGGACGCCCATCTTCTCGATCTCGGTCGGAATCAGTGAGGGCGGACCGGCGACCGTGACATTCGCCTCCATCTTGGTCAGCAGGTGAATGTTCGAGCGGACGACGCGTGAGTGCGCGATGTCGCCGATGATCGAGACGTTGACGCCCTTAAGGCGCCCGAGGCGTTCGCGAATCGTGAACGCGTCGAGGAGCGCCTGCGTCGGATGTTCGTGAGCGCCGTCGCCGGCGTTGATGATCGACGCCGGAAGCCGCTCGGCGAGCATCTTCGGCGCGCCGGGATACTTGTGGCGGATGACGATCATGTCCGGCCGCATCGCCATCAGATTCTCGGCCGTGTCGATCAGCGTCTCGCCCTTCTCGACGCTCGAGCCGGATGCCGCGAAGTTCAGCGTGTCGGCAGAGAGACGCTTCTCCGCGATCTCGAACGAGACGCGAGTGCGCGTCGACGCTTCCATGAAGAGGTTGATGACGAGTTGCCCGCGTAGCGCAGGCACTTTTTTCACCGGCCGTTCGCTGACTTCCTTGAAGCCTTCGGCGGTGTCAAGAATGAGATTGATCTCGTCGGGAGAGAGCGGCTCGATGCCGAGTAGGTCTTTGGAGCGGAGTCCTGAAGCGCGCAACCTACTTTTCCATGATCAAGACTTCATCCTCGTCGTCCGTCTCCGCCAGCTTCACCTTGATCACTTCGTTCGCGTCGGTCGGGACGGTTTTGCCGATCACGTCGGCGTGAATCGGAAGCTCGCGATGGCCGCGGTCGATCAGAACGGCGAGCATCACCTTGCGCGGGCGGCCGAAGTCGATCAGCGCGTCGAGAGCGGCACGGACAGTGCGGCCGGTGTAGAGCACGTCGTCGACGAGCACCACGACCTTGTCGTCGATGGGCTCCGGCAGCTTCGTCGGCTTCACGACCGGCTGCGGCGCGATGGTGGTGAGGTCGTCGCGATAGAGGGTGATGTCGAGGATGCCGAACGGCACCTCGGTCCCTTCCATTGCGGTGATCTCTTTCGCCATCCGCTCGCCGATCGGAACGCCGCGGCTGCGGATGCCGACGATGATGAGATCGTCGATCCCACGGTTCTTTTCGACGACTTCGATGGCCATGCGCCGGATCGCGCGATCCATGCGCGTGGCGTCGAGGAGTTTTTTCTTGATGTTCATGCTGCGAAGGCGGCGCGGAGGATAGCATGGCGGCGCGCGGCTGAGCACGAATTTCGCACTGCCGAGGCTTACGAATGGGTCGAGCGAGAATCCTGATCGTCGAAGACGATTCCGATGTGCGACGTTTATTCGCTATCGGACTGAATCAGCGCGGCTTCGAGGTCAAGCTGGCGTCCAACGGAGCCGACGCCGTCGAGCGGATCCGGACCGAGAAACCCGACGTCATCCTCCTCGACTGGCTGATGCCTCTCATGGACGGCGGCCAGATGCTCGACCACCTCGGCGCCGGCGCCGCGAAGATCCCAATCATCGTCATCAGCGGCGAGCCTGCGCCCGCGGCGCTCGACCCCCGCGTACAGTCGTGGCTCACGAAGCCGGTGACGATCGACGAGCTGGTGACGGAGATCGAGCAACGCACGCCGGCCTCGTCCGCCCGGCAAGTACGCTAGAATCAGCCGTTCTCATGGCGAAACTCTTCTTCGTCGGCTTGGACGGCGCAGAGAAAAGCTATCGATTGCAGACGCACCGTCCGTTCACGGTCGGCCGCGATCCTGGCAACGACATCATCCTGCGCGACCCGAAGGTGTCGCGGCATCACGCCGAGATTGTCTTCGAGCGAGGCTTCTTCGTCCTGCACGACCTGGCGAGCGCGAACGGCACGTTCGTGAACGGCAAGCGCATCCGCGTCGCGCCGCTCACGCACGGAGCGAAACTGCGTCTCGGCAACAGTTACGGGCGCTTCTCCGAGGAACTGCCGACCGAAGAGGGCGCGGAGCCGCTGAAAGCCGTCGAGCCATTCGAGCAGCCGATGCCCTCACCGCCGACCGAGGACTTGAGCGACTTCGTTCCGACCACGACGCACGAGCGGATGAACGGCTTGAGCATGGACACGCTGCCGCACGAGCGGCTCAATGCCGACGATCTAAAAAAAAACTAACTGAAGAGGAAGAAGGCCCGACGGAGCCGTTCGAGGCGCCGGAGCCGAGCGGCCCACCGCTTCCCGCGCCGCCGGAACCTGAAAAAACGGGATTCTCGAAGTCGCGGTTCCGATTCAGCACCGGCATCCCTGCCGGGGAGACGGTGCGAATCCGCGATGACGAAGGGAACGTTCTCTTCACCTACCGCAGCTTCGCCTCGGTCATCGGAATCGTCGCAGCGCTCGTCGCCTCGATCGTCATCGTCGCGGGTGTCGCAGCAACGCTGTTTCTGCTGGCGGAGCACAACATCGCGACGGCCGGCGCGGCGCTCGTCCTCAGCCTCTTTTTCGCCCTCGTGATCGTTGCGCTCGTCCCGCCGGTCAACGTCACGCTGTTCAACGACTCCTCCCCTGCTATCACGATCGCGCAGAAATCGCGCAGCAGCTTTCCGAGCGTGACGTTCGCGGTCGTGACACCCGAGGGAGCGCCGGTCTGCACTCTGCGCAAGTCGATCTTCTCGCGCCTCGGGCGCAATCGCTGGAACATCGACGGAAGGGGCTACGCGATCGAGGAGTCTTTCTCCCGCGCGCTCCTGCGAAAGATGTTCGGGAAGTTCAGCCGCCGCTACGAGGCGAACATGGTCGTCTACATGCCGTACGAAATCGCGCGGATCATTCGGCGCCCCGACGCGCACGGCGACGTCAACGTCCTCGAGGTCGTCAACGACGCCGCCGACCGGCGGATGCTCGTGGCACTCGCGACCTTGGTCTTCGGATCCGAGCCGTAGGCCCGTGTGGCGCAGGCTTCCAGCCTGTGCCCCCGTCCCACCCGGGGCGCAGGCTGGAAGCCTGCGCTACACGAGGAGGCCTACGGCTGCGGCGGTGGCGGCGTCGATGCGGGTGGTGTCGGCGGTGCGGTGGTCGGCGGCACGCTCGACATCGGAACGAGGTCGATCCCGGTGTAGTAGTGCTTCAGGATCTGGTCGTACTTCCAGCCGCGGAAGGCCATGCCGTACGCGCCGACCTGGCACATGCCGACACCGTGTCCCCACCCCTTGCCGTAGAATGTGTAGCGATCCATGCCGTCCGGGTCCTTCGTCTTCTCGATGACGAAGAGGTTGTCCGGCACGTTGAGCGACCAGCGAATCGGCAATCCTTTCGCGGTGAACTTCCGGCCGCCCTCGGCCGTGTACTCCAGCTCCGCGATGCGCTGGGAGGCATCGATCGTGACCGGCCGCAGGTCGACGAGCTGCTGGATCGGAAAGCGCTTGTTGATCGAGGCCACCAGTTCGTCCGCCCGGTAGCTCCGCGTCCAGTCCGCAAAGCTGGAGGTCCGGTCGAACGAGGCACCGTCGTAATTCGCCACGACGATCGCCGCCACCGGAACGCGCTTGGCGTTCATCTGGATGACAGCGCGATCGCCGACCATCACCGGGACGTTCGCGTACTCCTCGTACCGGTCGCCGAGACGCCGGAAAATCGGGATGTTCGCCGGGAGCGTGTACGCCGTCAGCTTCCCTTCGGCCTTGAGCGTGATCCGGCGTCCGTCGAGCGCGGCGATCTTCCCGGTGACATCGCTCAGCATGTCGTGCTTGCGGAGCCACGCGTTCAAAATCGCGAACAGCTCGTCGCGCGGCATCGCGGCATTGAGGTCGATCCTGTCGATCTCCTGCGCCGGCCAGAAGCCCCACTTCACGAGGAATGCGGCGGCGAGATGCGCCGGATCATCGGTCGCGCTGCTCTGCGGGAAGAAGTATTTGCGGTCCTCGGGGAGCGTCAGCGCGGTTGCATACGAGCCCGCACTCATCGCGTTCGCCAGGTAACGAAGAACATCGCCCCGCCGGGATGATGCAGGCGGCGCGACGTTGACCGGCAGAACAGCCGAGACGGCACTGGCCACGTCGCGTGCGCTCCACGATCCACTTTCGGACACACCCGCAAGCGCCGCGAACACGCGCGCATTCATCTGCATCTCGGTGAGGATCCCGCTGTCGGCGCGGCCGGCGAGCGAAAGCATGTCGAGCTCCACGCAGCGCACGCGCTTCAAGTACGGCTCGTTCCGAGTCGGAAACATCGTCTGTACGTCGCTCGTCTCGCCGCCGCACGTGGCGGTGTAGAGCGCGTCGACCGGCCGCCCTCCGTACGTCATGACGAGACCGGACGTCTGTTCCACTGCCTGCGTCGAGAGCGCGTCTTCGCCCGAGTAGCCGAGGTACGCCTGACACGCGGGACCGGGGCAGATGTCGAACCCTTCGGCGCGGAACTGACCGAGGTTGCGGAAGGCGTACGTGCGCGCGGCGACCGCCTGGGCCTTCAGCGCCTCGAGCTCGTCGTAGACCTTCGGTCCCATCTCCGCCGGCACGACGCCGCGGAGATAGTCCTCCATGTTCAGCTCATTGACGACGTTGAATTGGCCGCGCAGGTTGATGAAGAGACGCGCGGCGGTGCGGTACTGCTTCTCGCCGATCGCGACGGTGTTCGCCGTCTGCGGCATGACGAGGAGCGACGCCGTCGTGAGCGTGTAGTGGTCGCCTTCGTCGTCCGTGATCTCGATCTTCTTTTCGAACTGCTGATCCGACGGGCGATGGACGATGAGCATGTCTTTCGGATAGCCGCGCTGCACGAGCTGATCGCGAAGCGCGATGGCCCCTGCTTCGTCGGCGGACTCGCCGGCGAAGATCCGGTACACGCCGCCGTTCGCGGCGGAAGGGTCGAAGATCTCGTCGACGCGCTGTCCCGTGTCGGTACGCAGTTTCGAGTTGAAGGCGTCCGCCGTCGGCTTATCGGAGAACGAGATCACCTGCACCGCGTAATGCATCGCGAGCGGCGTCCGCATCGGCGCGTCTGCCGTGAAGCCGCGCCGGAGCGTCGACGCGCCACCATCGGCGACGAGGAAGTAGCCGCCATCGATCCGCGGAAACTTCACGCTCGCCTGATCGGAAAGCATCCCGACGCGAATTCGCGGCTCCGCGATCGTCTTCGCGTTGCTCACCGGGGTGAGCGCGTTCGGCGAGTGCGCCACGCTCTGTGGCTGCGGCTGCGGCTGCGCCGTTTGCCGCGGCGCAGGGGGTGCCGAGGCGCATGCAGCGAGCAGTACGACTGCGATGACCGGATACTTCATATGGCTGAGGCCTCGGTGCAAAAGAAAAGCCCCGCAAACTGCGCGGGGCTTTTCCACATCGACTCGAATGAAGACTACGGAATGATCAGACGGATCACGACGCGGCGGTTGCGCAGACGACCTTCCGCCGTGTTGTTGTCACCGACCGGTTCGCGAGCGTCGCGGCCTTCGACGGTGATACGCGACGGATCGATGCCGTGGCGGCTCACGAGGTAGTCGCGGACCGCTTCAGCGCGGCGGCGATCGAGATCCTGGTTCGGACCGGTGTTCTCCTTGTCGTCGGTGTACCCGATGACGATCGCGGTCGACGTCGGCTCGTTCTTCATGCGGAGCGCCACGTCGTCGAGGATCGCCTTGGCGATATTCGTCAGACGCGCGGAGCCGGACTCGAAGTGAATCTCATCGGTACGCAGCTCGGTCGGCTGATGCGGCGGCGCAACCGGCGGCGGCTCAGGCGGCGGCACAGGAGCCGGGGCCGGAGGCGGCGGAGGCGGCGGAACGACGACCGGAGGCGGCGGCGGAGGCGGAGGCGCGGCGATGTGCAGCGGCGCGAACGTCAGGCCGGCGATGCCGGAGAGACCGCAGTCGGAAAGCTCGGTGACCTTGCACTCGCTGCTGTCGTGGCTGAACTTCGCCGCGTTCCAGCGGGCGCCGAGGTTGATGGCCCAGCCGCTGGTACCGAACCAGTGACGGATACCGGTAACGAGGAACACGGGCGACTTCGGTGTGAAATCGCCGCCGTTATAGAAGCGGCCATTCGCCTCGGTGATCCAGTTCGTGGTGCGCCACCAGCCGACCGGATGGTTCCAACCGAGGTCGATGCCGGCGACGTTCGAGTTCGAGATCTTCGCGCCGTTGAAGTTGCTGTTGCTGGCGCTGCGATCGCCGACGATCGTGTAGGTCCCGGCGAGGGTGAACTGGCCGGAAGTCCAATGGAGACCGCCGCCGAAATTTGCGCTGCCGGTGGTGAGGCCGCTGTTCTTGTCGCCGGTCGGGAGATCGGCGAACAGCGAGAGGGCGAAGCGGGACGACGCCATCGGGTCGGTCAGACCGAACTTCGTCGCCACGCGGACGTCGCCCATGCCGCTGTCGCTGAACCGGCCCCGATAGAGGTAGCCGTTCACGAAGCCGACGCGGTCGCCGCCGTTGTTCTTGATGCGATCCCACGGCGCCATGACCGACACTTCCCAGCGGTCGGTCACACCGTAGCCCACGGACGCCGAGAGCCGCGTGAGGCTGTAGCTCATGACGTCGCGCGCCCGGGCACCAAGGATCTGGAGCGATTCGGGAGCTTCTGCCGCTTCGAGACGGTATCCCTGGTAATAAATGCCGAACGACAGGTCGCCGTGACGCAACGTGTCGGCGGTGACCGTCTCGAAAAGACCGGTTTGACCGCTGCTCGACGGGGCGACCAGATGCAACTGGTCATCGTGCGAGATGTCCATCGTCGTCGACGTGGTCATCGTCGTACTGGTCTGCGCGAACGCTACCGGAACTGCGAAACACAACAAAACAATCGGGAATAAGAGTCGATGCCTGAGACGCAACAAATCACACCTCCTGAAAATCACACGGTCATCAGCAGCAAAACTATAATGGCCGCGCGTTACAAATCATGTGCCAGAACAGGTCGACAAAGGTTTCCCTAAACACTTCAGGGCCAAAAGCTTACCATAGCTGAGCAGGCCATCTGCGGTAAGCATCACACACGACAGGACAGACCAACCGCATGCGATTTCGTCTCGCTCTGACTCTCTTCGCCGCCTTAATCGTGTCTGCTCCGGTGTTTCCGCAGACGCAAACACAACCTGTACCAGCGCCGCAGGTCGTCCCGGCCCCGCAACCGGAGCCGGTACCGTCGCCTGCATCTCCACCACCCGAACAAACGCCCGTTCCGGCCCCGCAGCCGTTGGTCGAACCACCTCCACCTCCACCTCCGCCCCCGCCACCCGCTCCGGTTCCAGCACCCCCGACAGCGACCGAACCGGCGACGCTCTCGCGCGCGGCGAGCAGCGCCTACGATCGCCGCGACTCTCTGCCGGCGGTCAACGTCTACCTTCCCGAAGGACAGGCGAGTGTCCGGCTTCGGAAGTTGATCAAGAACGTGCTCTTCGAGTCACAGATCGACTACCGGTTCGTGAACGGAGCCATCTCGACGTTCCTCCGGTACAAGTACTACGCGACGAATTTCACGTACCGCCTCGGCATCTTCGACCAGATTGATTTCCGCCGTACGTCCGGCGACTTTGAGCGCGTCCGGGGTGGCCTGCTGCTCTTCGAGGTCCCTCGCGACTACGACAACCGCTATTACTGGCTCGTCCAGGACGACAGGCTCACGTTCGGTAACGTCGAGAATCCCGACAACCGGAAGAACAACATCTACACGAAGGTCGGCTATCAGTTCGGCACGCAGTTCGACGAGCGGATGAATTCGATCGTCGGCGAGTCGCGCGGCCGGATCGTCCCGGTCCTCACCGCCTTCCGCGACCTCGGACCGCAGAAGTTCAGCTTCGCCGCCGCCGTTACAGAGTCGGCGCGCGTCGGTACCGGCGACTACCGTTACACGAAGGTCGAATCGGAAGCGCTGAAACGCTTCGATCCCACGGCCACGACGTTCTTCGTTTCGCGCCTCCACGTTGGCTTCTTCCCGACCAAAGGCCGCGTCAATCCGCCGCCCGTGCCGACCGATCTCGACGGAGACGGCATCGTCGATCCCGTTCCGGCCTTCGCTTTCTTCACTGTGCCGCAGTACGAGCTGTTCGGACTGGGAGGACGAGAAGCACTCCAGTCGATCAAGGACAACGTCAACACCGAAGGGACGCATGAGATCCACGAAACGAACGAGTACTTCGTCCCGATCTTTCGGAACCGCGACTTCAACACCTTCGGCGCGCACTGGAACACGATGTACGGCGTCGCCTACGCGGGCGCCGGCAGCGTCGGCTTCGACTATCGCTCCATCGGCAAGGCGAACAGTACCGTCGTCGACGCCGGCCTCGGCTTCGAGTCATCGGTCACCGTCCGCGAGTACGACGTCATCCTCAACGTCCTCTACGCGCATACCGTCCACGCACCGGACGGACTGAAAGGCGGGACGTTCCGCTTCTACATCCGCACGAGCCGGTAGCCAAAAAAATGGAGGGCAGACATTGCTGTCTGCCCTCCGTGCCCCGATGAATGTGTGTAGGAGAGTGTGACGACTCAGAAACGCTGCAGGTCCGACTGGACCGACCTCACGCCGTCGACATTACGAACAACTTCCAACGCGAAGTCTTTCTGCAGTTCTTGCTGCACCGTCCCCGTCATGTGGACGGCGCCAGCTTGTGAATTCACTTTGATATTGCACCCGTCGAGTCCGCGCGAAAGCGAGAGCTGACGTTCAATGTTCCGCTCGATCGCCGCGTCATCGACGGCTCGGTCGACACGGACCAGGTTCGCGACGCGCGTGTAGCCGAGCGTCTTCGCGTAGGCGGCGACTGCCACAGCCTGCGCCGGGTCGATCGTATTGCCGCGAAGAACCAGAATCCCGCCGACGTCGATGGCCCGAAGACCCGCGACCGTAACGCCGCTGCTGGCAAATAGTGAGGTGACGTCTTTCGTGTCCGGCTGAACGGCCCAGGCTGCCGGAGCGATCAGGACCACCGCAAAGATTGCGGCGATCAGTTGAGTTCGGATCTTGTCGTTTCTCATTTTATTTGCACCCACGCACTTGTATAGAGCATCGCGCGTGCCAGCACTTGGAATATCCGAAACTCAACGGTTTAGCTCACTCCGGGCGTAATTTTTTCGCTTGCGGTCACTGATACGGTGGTGAGCTCGTGCGCGTTGGGGCTCTCCGCGTGGTGGAGATGGACCTGCCAGACGAGAAGGAGCGCGAGCGCGACCATGAGGGCCATCCCGAAGATCGCTCCGACACGTCGCGCCACGCCAGGCGAACGCAGCAAAGAGCCGGCCAGCAGCCGGTAAAATGATCCCGATGCCCGCCGTCCGCGTTCTCCCCTCTGAGCTGATCAATCAGATTGCGGCGGGCGAGGTCGTGGAGCGGCCAGCCTCTGTCGTCAAGGAGCTGGTCGAGAACGCGATCGACGCCGGCGCCCGGACGATCGACGTCATCCTCGAAGCCGGCGGCAAGAAACTGATCGAAGTCCGCGACGACGGCAGCGGCATGTCCGCCGAGGATGCCGGCCTCGCCATCGAGCGCCACGCGACGTCGAAGATCCGCGACTTCGACGACCTGACGCGCGTCCGTACCCTCGGATTCCGCGGCGAGGCGCTCCCGTCGATCGCGAGCGTGTCCCGCTTCACGCTGACGACCTTCGACGGCGCCGGCGATCACGCGATCGAGATCACGATCGACCCGATGACCGGCGAGCGGACGATGCGCCCGGCCGCGCGCGACCGCGGAACGACCATCAGCGTTCGCGAGCTGTTCGAGAACGTCCCCGCCCGGCGCAAGTTCCTCCGCAGCGCCGACGCCGAGTTCCGCTCCATCGTGACGGTCGTCTCGTCGTACGCTCTCTCGCTCCCGTCGCACGCCTTCCGGCTGGAGCACAACGGCCGCGTGGTCCTCGACCTCGCGGCGGCGCGCTCCATGCGCGAGCGCGTCCTGCAGGTCCTCGGCGCCGACGCGGAGGAGCACCTCGAGGAATTCGGCAAGGAGATCGGCTCGGCGCGGGCAGGCGGGTTCGTCACGCGCGGCCTGCGGTTCGGCTCGCGCCGGAATCAATTCTTCTTCGTCAACGGGCGCCTCGTGAAGGACCGCGTCCTGACGCATGCCGTCTCGCGCGCCACCGACGCCTTCGACTTCGAAGGACATCCGGCGGTGGTCCTCTTCGTCGAGATCGAGCCGGAGATGGTCGACGTGAACGTGCATCCCGCGAAGACGGAAGTCCGCTTCCGCGAGTCGTCGCAGGTGCACGTCGCCGTCGAGCACGGGATCCGAGAAGCCCTCGGCGGCGCGGAAGAAGGGGGCGGCCTGCTGCAACCTCCGTCGTCTCTCAATGGGGCGGCGGCGCCCTCGCCGCCGCTGTTCTACCAGGGACGATTCGCCGGCGACACCGCCGGCGCGCCACTGAGCACGCCGGGAATCGACTTCACGCCACTCTTCCAACAGCGTCCCGTCGTTCAGCCTCCCGTGCAACAGACCGCGACGATCGTCGAGGCCGAGCCGCAGCTGGGCGACCTCCAGGGCCGCATCATCGGCCAGTACCGTCTCAGCTACATCCTGCTCGACACGCCCGGAGGATTGCGCCTCGTAGACCAGCACGTGGCGCACGAGCGCGTGCTCTACGACCGCTACCTGTCGCGGATCGAAGCGCACGCACCGGCGACACAGCACCTGCTCGCGCCGATCCTCTACGAGCGCGGCGCGGCCGAGAGCGCGGTACTCGAGTCCCACCTCGACGAGCTGCGCGCCGTCGGATTCGAGATCGAGCGCTTCTCCGGAAACGCGTTCGCCATCTCCGCCGTGCCGCCCGAGCTGGTGCAGAAGGACGTCGACGGCTTCCTGCAGAAGCTGATCGACGCCTCGCTCGAGGAAAAATCGTCGCACGTCACGCGTGTTCGCGAGAAAGTCTGCGCGTCGCTCGCCTGCCAGGCCGCGATCAAGGTGCACCGGCCGCTGTCCGGCGAAGAGATGGCGCGCGTCGTCACGGAGTTGCTCGGGTCGTCGAATCCGTTCGCCTGCCCGCATGGGCGGCCGATCGTCGTCGACATCAAGCACATCGACATCGAAAGGCACTTCCATCGCCGATAAAGGCAAGCGCGTCGATCCGCGGGAGCTCGGCCGGCGCGGCGAGCAGCGCGCCGCCTGGTTCTACCGTCTCCGCGGCTACCGCATCGTCGAGCGCAACGTCCGCTCGCGATTTGGTGAGATCGATCTCGTCGTCCGGCGCGGAAAGACGCTCGTCATCTGCGAGGTGAAGGCGCGCCAGAGTCTCGCGGCCGGCGCAGGCCACGAGTCGGTCGACCGCAACAAACGCGAGCAGCTCATCCGCCTCGCCGATCGCTACCTCGCGCAGTTCCCCGATTTTCAGATCCGCTACGACATCCTCTCCCTCTTCTGGAACGGCCGTCGCTTCGTCATCGAGCACTTCCCGAACGCCTTCCAGCCGGTCGCGGACGCATCGCAGCCGTGGAAGTGGCGGGGTTGATCACCGCCAGATGCCGGTGATGTCCTTCGCGCTCGCCGCCCCGGCGAACGGTGCGATGCCGTACATGTCGAGGATGGTCCGCAGCAGGTCGTGATGTGAGTACTCGGTCGCCGGCCGGCTGCCGCGCTGCACGTGCTGGCCGGCGATGATCGCCGGGATGCGATTGGCTGGCGGCGCCGTCACGATGATGGTCGGACACTGGATCTTGTAGTTCTCGTTGCTGTCTTCGTCCCACGTGATGATCAGCAGGCTGTTGTGCGATTGCGCCCATCGCCCGTACGCGCCGAGTTTCCTCGCCAGCCAACGATCACCCGTCCTCACCTCGGCAGCGATCGTCTTGCCGTCATGCATGTCGTGGGCGACGTTCGGGATCACGAAGCTCACCGTCGGCAACTTGCGAAAGTCCTTCGGGAACTTCGAGAAGGTCTGCGTCGCCGCGGCCGGTACGTTCGAGAAATCCATCCACGGGCAGTGCCTCTTCGCGAATCCGTTCAGGTCGCACACCGGCTTCGGCGGGAGGCCCTCGGCGAACCCGGCGAACGAACGGCCGGGCGTCGCCAGCAGCGCCGCGCCGAGGTTCGGAGCGGTGAAGGGCGTCTGGATGCAACTGTCGTCGCAGACGCCGAGCGGCGTTCCCGCGAAAAAGTCGACGTAGTTCGGCTGACTGGGGTGGTGCGCCGCCGTGAAGTTCGTCAGCACGGCACCGCGCCGCGCGAGCGCGTTCAAGTACGGCGCATCCTTGGATCCGATCACGTCCGAGAAGCTCTTGTTCTCCTCGACGACGATCACGATGTGGTCCGGCCGCGGCAGGACTCCCTCCGCGTGCACGGCTGAGGCGACGAGCGAGAGAGCAAGGACGAACGACTTCATTCGCGACCGGCGAGGAGCACATTTCGCGCCGCCTTACGCGATAGCTGCTCGCGCTAGTGATTCCGGTGTCAATCGATTACGAAACGGTGGATACCGGCAACTTGATCGAACCCGTTCACCGGCGTCCGGCTTCGATTATTGTAGCTGGAGAAACGAAAAGGGCCGCTCACGCGGCCCTCGGATTTCATTCATTTTGGAGCGGGCAACCGGACTCGAACCGGCGACATCAACCTTGGCAAGGTTGCACTCTACCAACTGAGTTATGCCCGCTTGATAGAAGCTCGCGAAGGGTAGTGAAACCCTCCGGCGCAGTCAAGGCGGTTAACGGGCGAAGGCGAAAACGAATTCCTACGGCCGCTCGACGCGGATCCCGTAAGCGTGCAACTTTCGGTGGAGATTCGAGCGCTCCATACCGAGGGCGTCGGCGGTGCGGCTGATGTTGCCGGCGAAGTCGCGGAGTCGCGTCAGGATGTACTGCTTCTCGAACTCGGCGCGCGCTTCCTTGAGCGTCAGATGCGGGCCGATCGCGGTGGTGGTCGCGTCGGTTCTGGCGCCGAGGTGAAAGTCCTCCGCTTCGATCGTTTCGGCGGGGAGGAGAATCGCGAGACGCTCGATGACGTTCCGCAGCTCGCGGACGTTGCCCGGCCAGGAGTAGCCGCGCAGCTTCGACGCGGCGCCGCTCGATAGCTTCTTCCGGGGGGCGCCGGTCTCCGCGGCGAAGCGGCGGAGGAAGTGCTCGGCCAGGAGGACGATGTCGTTGCCGCGGGCGCGGAGCGGCGGGACTTCGATCGGGATGACGTTGAGGCGGTAAAAGAGATCGCTGCGGAACGAGCCGCTGCCGATCTCCAGTTCGAGATCCTTGTTCGTCGCCGCGATCACGCGGACGTCCACCTTGATCGTCTGCTGGCCGCCGACGCGCTGGAACGTCTGCTCCTGCAGGACGCGCAGCACCTTCGCCTGCGTCTTGAGGCTCATGTCGCCGATCTCGTCGAGAAAGAGCGTGCCGCCGTCAGCGAGCTCGAACTTCCCCTTTCGGTCATCGATGGCGCCGGTAAAGGCGCCTTTGCGATGACCGAACAGCTCCGACTCGATCAACTCCTCCGGGATCGCGGCGCAGTTGACGTCGACGAACTGCTGGTCGGCGCGCGGCGAAAGGCGGTGCAGCGTCCGCGCGACGATCTCTTTTCCGCTGCCGTTCTCGCCGGTGATGAGGACACGAGACGCGGCGGCCGCGGCGCTGCGGACCTGCTGGTCGAGCTTCTTCATCGGATCGCTGTCGCCGATGAGGAGCTCTTCGAGCGTGAACTGCCGCCGCAGGTCGCGGACCTGCTCGCGCAGCTTGCTGTCGGCGAGCGCGTGATTGACGGTCAGCAGCACGCGCTCGAGCGAGAGCGGCTTCTCGAGAAAGTCGTACGCGCCGAGGCGCGTGGCGCGGACGGCCGTGTCGACGTTGCCGTGGCCGGAGATGACGATCACCGGTGGCGCGGCGTTGCTGCGCATCCGTTCGAGGACGCTCATCCCGTCGATGCCGGGTAGCCAAAGGTCGAGGATCGCAAGGTCGTACTCCTCGCGCGCGAACTGCGTGATCGCCTCCTCTCCCGACTCGCAGAGAACGGTGCGGTGCCCTTCGTCCTCGAGGATGTGCGCGAGGGTGGTGCGGATGGATTGTTCGTCGTCGACGATGAGGATCTTGGCCATTTACGCGGGCAACTCGATGTGGAACCGAGTCCCTTTCGGTTGATTGTCGTGAACGGTGATGTGGCCGTCGTGATCGCGGACGATGCGATGCACGATGGCGAGGCCGAGGCCCGTGCCGCGGCCTTTCGTGGAAAAGTACGGAAGGAAGAGCTTCTCCTTGTCGCGGTCGGGGACGCCGCGGCCGGGATCGGCGACTTCGATGACGACGCGTTGCGCGTTGCGGCGGGCGGAGACCCGGATCTCGCCGGTGTCGGTCGCCTCGACGGCGTTCTTCAGCAGATTACCGACGGCGCGGCGGATCTGCTCCGGATCCATCAGCAGCGAGATCTCCGGATCGGCGTCGACGGCGACGCTCACTCCCGGCTTCACGCCGCTGTACAGACTCGCCGCCTGCTGCAGATTCGTGGCGAGCGGCGCGTGCTCGAGGTGAACGGCCGGCATGCGCGCGAAACGGGCGAACTCGTCGACCATCCGCTTGAGCTGCCCGACCTCATTCACGATCGTGCGGCAGCCGTCTTCGATCGCCGGCTCATTCGGATACTTCTTCGCGATCCGCTCGGCGGAGAGCTGGATCGGCGTCAGCGGGTTCTTGATCTCGTGGGCGATGCGGCGCGCCGCCTCGTTCCAGGCCGCGAGTTTCTGCGCCTGCATGAGCTGCGTCGAGTCTTCGATGGCGAGCACCCAGCCGAGCGTGCCGAGGCGCGCGATGGAGAGCTCGAGATAGCGAAGCTCGCCGCCGCGGATGAGCGTCACCTCGCGCGGGCGCGAAGTGCGCGACGTCGACGTCATCTCCCCGATCGCGCCCGCCAGCGGCGCGAGGTCCCCGGAGAGCAACTCGCGCAGATCGGATCGCGACGCCGGCGTGTTGTCGAGGTCGAGCATCGCGACCGCCGCCCGGTTGATGCTGAGGAGTGTCAGCTGGTCGGTGAACGCGAGGATGCCGGTGGCGACGCTGTCGAGCACCGTCAGCATGAACGCGCGCTCGCTGTCGAGCCGCTGGTTCGTCTTCGTCAGCGCCGTCCGCTGGTCCGCGAGCTGCGCCGACATGTCGTTGAAGGAGTCGATGAGCCGCCCCACCTCGTCCGTTGCGACGATCTCGACCTGATGTCCGTAGCCGCCCTCCGCAAGCCGATCGGTCGCCTCGGCGAGCGCTTTGATCGGCACCGTGATCCGGCGCGACGCGTAAATCGACGTCCAGAGCGTGCCGAAGAGGATCGCAAGCGTGACGGCCAGAAAGAGCGACGTTTGGGAGGCCTTCAGCGTCTGCCGCTGTGAGTCGAGCTGCTGGAAGTCCTGGTTTGCCACGATCGACTCGTCGATCAGCCGGCTCATCGTGTTCGGCACGAACACCGCCGCCACCGCCACCACGGCGCCGTTGCCGACGCGCACGGCGGAACGGATCCACTTCCCGCTCGGCGCGACGTCGATCTTCATCGCCGTCCCCTTCTCCGCGACTTCGTCGAAGAAGCGCTGCGGCGGCTCGGCCAGCTCCTGGATCGGTGCGCGCGGATCGGCGAACGACTTCACGAGCACGCCGTTGCGATAGAGACCGACGACGTCGACGTTGTGGAACTCGCGGACGTGCAGCATCACGGCGTCCATCCGGTTGGCGTCGGCGATGTCCGGCGTCAACGCGATCTCGCGCGCCGCGCCCGCCGCGATCGCGCCCGACTGGTCCTGCGCCATCTGCGCGATCGCATCGCCGTTCTGCAGGATCTTGCGCACCGGCGTGTTGAACCAGCGATCGATCGAGATGTTCAGGAGGTCGGTCGCGACGACGAAGAGGATGATGATCGGCAACAGCGACGTCGCGATGTACGTCACGACGAGCTTCGTCCGGAACCGCGAACCGATCAGCCCCCGCCGCTGATCGAGCACCAGCTTGACGATCCCGCGCAGCAGCACGAAGAGGATGCCGACGATCAGGAGGACGTTGATGTTCCAGAGGACGAAGAGCAGCAGCCGGTTGCTCAGCGCTTCCGGCGACAGTTCCTTCGCGCGCTGGACGACGTAGTAGACGAGCGACGTCGCCGCGAGGACCAGCAGAGGCACCGTGACGATGAACCGCGGGTCCTTCCGATAGCGGTAGAGGAGCTCGCGCGCTTTCACGGCTTGCTTTCCGAGGCGACGCGCACTTCACGCCAGCGCGTCGAGTTGGACGACGGGAGGATGTAGAAGAGGAAGCGCCGGCCGAAGTCGGCCTTCACGCGTACTTTCAGCTTGTAGGGACGCCGGCCGCCGATCGGGAAGAGGTTCGGCTCCTCGATGGCCGTCATGCGGCGCTCCAGCGACTCGAGGTCGCTGAACGTCTCCGACCGCACGAGCTTCCGGTCGCGGCGATAGCTCAGGAGGTACTCGCGCGTGACCGAGTTGAACGTCGCGATCACCTCGATGCGTGTCCGGGAGATCCCTTCGTCCCACCAGCGCGGCCGGTCGTGGAAGATCTCGACGATGTAGCTGAAGCTCGTCGGAAGGCCACTGTGCAGCGCGGAGAGGAGGTCGTGATCCGTGAAAGCGTTGATCAGGTTGAAGCGGACAGAGACCTGCCCGCCGTTCGCGATCGCGGAGAGATTGCGGATGTCGGGGTCAGGGTCCTGAGCCGCGACAGCGCTCGCGAGGAGCGCGAAAGTCAATGTGAGGACAAGAGTTCGCACGTGTGTGTGGCTTTTTTACCACACCCGCGAACGCAAGTGCTTACGCGAAGCTTCCCGCCGGCTCGGAGGTCGTCGCGCCGTCGTACGACTCTTCCATCTCCTCGGCGACCTCGAGAATCCTCTCGACGAAGCGGGAGTGGAGGGCGTGTCCGCCACGGCTGGCGACGATCTCACCGACGATCGGACGGCCGATGAGGGCGAGGTCGCCGATGAGGTCGAGCACCTTGTGGCGCACGAACTCATCGCGGAAGCGGAGCGGGCCGTTCATGACGCCGCGGTCGTCGAGGACGATCGCGTTCTCGACCGAGCCGCCACGCGCCAGGCCGGCGGCGCGCAGGCTCTCGACGTCCTTCATGAAGCCAAACGTACGCGCCGGAGCGATCTTCTTCAGGAAGCTGTCGTGATGGAAATCGAAGTGAACGGACTGGCGTCCGATCACCGGATGGTCGAAGTCGATTTTGTACTTGATCGTGAGGCGATTGGCCGGATTGATGCGGATGCTCTTGGGGCCGTCGACGATCTCGATCGGCTCACGGAGGCGAAGGACGCGGACGTCCGACCCGAGGGGGCGGATGCCGGCGGCGTCGATGAGGTGCACGAATGGGAGCGCGCTGCCGTCAATGATGGGAACCTCGATGCCGTCGATCAGGATGTCGACATCGGTCACCCCACAGGCAACCATCGCGGCGAGGAGATGCTCGACCGTTCCGACCGAGACGTCATCCTTGCCGACCGTCGTCGCATAGTCGAGCGCGGTCGTCGACGCCTGCAGCGCAGGGATGCGGAGCCCATCGAGATCGGTGCGAACGAACGTGATGCCGCTACCGGCGGGCGCTGGCTGGAGCTCGACGGTCGTGTAGACGCCGGAGTGCAGCCCAATCCCGGCAATGCTGACGTTTGACTTTACTGTGGCGCGCTGTACGTACATGTTCCCGGCGCCAACTTGAGCAGGGGAGGTGCCACGTATGGCAGAGGCCGTCGAATCAGACGTAACGTCCTTTCGGTGAGCACGTTACGTGTTTTGCGCGAGTTACCGCTTTTGTAGGATTGTGTGGTGCGTGAGCGTCAGGAGTGTGGCGGAAAAGACACACTCCTCATCCTCTCGCCCTCTTGATCGCCATCGCCGTCTCGCGGTCCGCTTCACGCTTCTTCTCGGTTTCGCGCTTGTCGTACAACTTCTTGCCGCGGACGACGGCGATCTCGGCTTTCACGCGGCCGCCTTTGAAGTAGAGCCGGAGCGGGACGATCGTGAGCCCTTTTTCGACAACCTGCGATTCGAGCTTCTCGATCTCGCGGCGGTGGAGGAGGAGCCGGCGGGTGCGCTCAGGATCGTGGTTCTCGCGGTTTCCGTGGGTGTACGGCGAGATGTGTGCGCCGAAGAGGAAGGCCTCGCCGGCCTTGAAGACGACGTAGCTGTCCTTGAGCGTCGCCCCTCTGTCGCGCAGCGACTTGACCTCGGTTCCGGTGAGTTCCATCCCCGCCTCGAACTTGTCGAGGACGTGGTAGTCGTGGAACGCCTTCTTGTTCGAGGCGATCAGCTTCTCGCCGGAGTCACTTTTTCCCGCCATTCGCGGCGGAGTCTAGACGAAAGTTCACCGTCAGGTTGTAGAAGACGGCGATCGCGTGGCCATGCCGCGTCGCCGGCGTGAAGCGCCACTGCCTCACGCAATCGATGGCGGCCTGCGATAAGCCGAACGGCAACGCCTTCAGGATGCGCGCGGCGACGATGCGTCCGGTCGTATCGATGATGACTTCAACGATGACGATGCCGGAGACGCGGGCCTTCCGCGCCTCAGGCGTGTATTTCGGCTCGGCACTACGGGTGCGGCGAGGCGGAACGATGTCGGTGCCCTGGTGGATCGGGTTCAGCGTCCGCGCCTCAGGGAGCCACCAGCGGGAGCCGACGGCGGCGCCCTCGAGGCCGTTCAGCTGCGGCAGGAACTCCTGGCTCGTCCACTCCCCGTTCGCACCGACCTCCACGCTGCACGCGAGCTGTCCGAAGACCTCGTCGCACCAGACGATCGTCTCGTTGAGCGGCTGGGCGGTGAGCTTCCGCTCCTGCTCCAGCGTCACCACGCGCGCCTCGGGGTGCCCCGCCCGGGCGGCGACGCGGTGCGCGAGCGTGTCGTCCGCCGAGGCGGTCAGGGCGGCGAAGACGGCGACAAACGCGAGGGTCCGCATGGGCGCGATTCTAAGTCCCGGGGGACCCGAACGTGGATTTCACGAGCACGAACGTGATTTTCACGTTGTTGAACGTGGATTTCACGTTGTTCCTCGTGAATTTCACGTTGTCCATCGTGGATTTCACGTTGTGCATCGTGAATTTCACGTTGTTCATCGTGGATTTCACGTTGTTCATCGTGAAAATCACGTTGCGCAACGTGGATTTCACCTTGGTGCTCGTGAAATTGACGTTTGTCGCTCGCTCGCGTGCCGCCAACCTCGTCCGCTACAATCCGGCCCCGCATGGCGAACAAAAACATCGTTCACGTCGTCGGGACCGGGACCATCGGCGAGCCGCTCATCGCGATGTTCTGCGAGTACAAGGACAAGTGGGGCATCGAAGAGGTGACGTTCCACAAGCGGACGCCCAACGGCGACGACCGCGCCATGATCAATTCGCTCCTCCATCGCGGGGCGCGCCTTTCCGCCGACGAGGAGGCGCGCGACGACTTCGCCCGCCTCGGCCACCGCGTCTCCTACGACGGCAACGAGGCGATCGAGCGCGCCACCGTCGTCGTCGACTGCACTCCGGCAGGCAACGAGAACAAGATCAACTGCTACCAGCGGATCAAGGGGCCGAAGGGCTTTCTGGCGCAGGGCTCCGAGTTCGGCTTCGGGAAGCCGTACGCCCTCGGCATCAACGATCACGTGCAGAGCCCGGACGAGAAGTACGTCCAGATCGTCTCGTGCAACACCCACAACATCTCCGTCCTGCTCAAGACCATCGCCAGCGACAAGACGGGGAAGATCAGCCTCGATCACGCGCAGTTCGTCTGCATGCGCCGCGCGAACGACGTCTCCGACGCGAAGTCGTTCGTCGCCTCGCCGCAGGCGGAGAGGCACGACGATCCCGAGTTCGGCACGCACCACGCGCGCGACGCGTACCACATCTTCCAGACGATGGGCGACCGCCTCAAGCTCTTCTCCTCGGCGATCAAGATCAACACGCAGTACATGCACACCCTGTGGTTCACGCTCGACCTCGGTCACGACATGACGCTCGAGGAAGTGCGCTCGTCGCTGCGCAACAACCCGCGCGTGGCGGTAACGAGCAAGCGGTCGGTGAACCAGATCTTCTCGTTCGGCCGCGATCACGGCTACTACGGCCGCATCCTCTCGCAGACGGTGATGCCGCTTTCGACGCTGGCGATGCCGACGGCGCGCCGCGTGGTCGGCTTCTGCTACACGCCCCAGGACGGCAACTCGCTCCTCTCCTCGGTCGCCGCGACGCTGCGGTACCTCGACGCGAAGAAGCTCGACGAGAATCTCGACGTCCTCCGGCCGTACATCTTCCGCGAGATCTGACGCGTGCAGCGCGTTCTCGTCGTCGCCGCCTGCGTCCTGCTCGCCGCGGCGACGGTCGTGCGCCTCAAACGCGGCGGCGGCCCGTATTTCGAGCGACCGGCGACGATCGTCGATCACCTCGGGCCGCGGGAGCATGAAGTCCACCGCGAGATCCTCGCGCTCCAGCGAGCCGCGAAGACGATTCCGCGCGGCGCCCGCGTCTCAGTCGTTCCCGACGACACGCCGCACTACCTGACCGCAATCGCTCTCCTGCCGGATCACGTCGTCGTCCACGGCAGGGGCGACTACGTGATCGACGTGCGATGAGGATCGCGTACGGGGTCGTCGCGGCCGTCGTCTGCCTCACGACGGCGATGTTCTGGGCGAGCGCGGGCGGGTTGCATTGGAATCCCTGGCTGCTGCTACTCCCGTGTGGCGCAGGCTTTCTAGTCTGCGTCCGGGGCGCGGGCTGGAAAGCCCGCGCCACACGAGAGACGCTCGTCGCCATCACCGCGTTCACTCTTGTCACCGCGTACGGCGTCCTTACAGCGCGCGAGACTTGCGCCGATCTCCTTTACTTCTGGGGCCCGAAGGCGGTGCGGTTCGCGACGGCGCGGGGAATCGACGTCGCGTTTCTGAAGGCGCCCGATCACTTGCTGATGCACCCCGACTATCCGCCGCTCGTCCCGCTGCTGTACGCGTGGGGCACGATGATCGCGGGAGGCTTCAGCTACTGGGCGCCGCTGCTGCTGACGGCGATTCTGCTCGGACTGACCGCGCTCCTCGTGCCCGGACGTGGCGGCGTGCTGATGGCGGCGCTCCTGGCGTTCGGATATGCGCAGGGGCTCGCGGCGGGGGCAGCCGATCCGATCCTGATCTTTTTCGAGGTCGCGGCGCTCTGCGCGCTCACGTTTCTCGACGATCCGCTGCTCGCCTCCGTCGCACTTGCCGGCGCGGCGATGACGAAAGTCGAAGGGGCTGCGTTCGTGCTCGTTGCGATCGTCGCGTACGCAGTCTCGCGACGTCCCCTGCGCGCGCTCGCGATCGCCGTCGCGCCGGCCGTGCTTCTCGGCAGTTGGATCGCGTTCGCGCGAGCGCACGGCCTCATCGACTCCTACGCCCGAGGAGCAACGCCGTTCGTCTGGTCGAACGAGACGTTCGTGAGCGTCGCAAGGCAAGCGAGCTATCACGCGTACTACCTGCCGTGGGTTGCGGTCCTAGCGCCTCTCGTGTTTGCGAAGCGCTGGAAGCGCGCGGCGCTGCCACTGCTCGTCGCGGCGGGATCGATCGCGTACGTCCTCTTCTTCTACATGCATCTGGACGCGAACCGCGATCTCTGGATCGCCGTCTCGGCCGAGCGCGTGCTGCTCACTCCGCTCGCCGCGTTCGCTGTTGCGGCGGCAGCAGCGAGTGAGTAGAGTCGCGGCGCATGGCGTGGTTCCGCAAGGAAAAGAAGCCGAGAGAGCTCTCCCCCGAAAAACAGACCGCGATCCCGGAGGGATTGTGGGTCAAGTGCGATGAGTGCAAGGAAATCGTCTATCGCAAGGAGGTGGAGGCGAACCTCAACGTCTGTCCGAAGTGCGGATACCACTTCCGGATCTCGGCGCGCGAGCGGTTCGAGATCCTGTTCGACGACGGCAAGTACAAAGAGTTCGCCTCCGACATCCGCTCCGGCGATCCGCTCGAGTTCCGCGACACCAAGCGCTACCGCGACCGGCTGAAGGTCTACGAAAACCGGGTCGGCAAGGGCGACGCGGTCCTTTGTGCCGAGGGGAAACTGGAAGGGATCCCGGTCGTCGTCTGCGCCATGGAGTACAACTTCATGGGCGGCTCGATGGGATCGGTCGTCGGCGAGAAGATCACGATCGCCGCCGAACGTGCCCTCGACAAGAAGGAGCCGTTCCTCATCGTCTCCTGCTCCGGCGGCGCGCGCATGCAGGAGGGGATCCTCTCGCTGATGCAGATGGCGAAGATCTCGGCGGCGCTGGCGCGGCTCGCCGACGCGGGGCTTCCCTACATTTCGATCCTCACCGATCCGACCACGGGCGGCGTCACCGCCTCGTACGCCATGCTCGGAGACCTCAACATCGCCGAGCCGAAGGCGCTGATCGGCTTCGCCGGACCGCGCGTCATCGAGCAGACGATCCGGCAGACGCTTCCGGAAGGTTTCCAGCGCGCCGAGTTTCTCGTCGAGCACGGAATGGTCGACCTCATCACGCCACGTAGCGAGATGAAGCCCGCCCTCGGGCGATTCCTGCGCATCTTTTCGGGCAAGTGACGCCGCTGCAGTGGCTCGACGGGCTCCAGGGCACCGGGATCCGGCCGGGGCTCTCGCGCATTCGCGCGCTGCTGCGTGAGCTGAAGCATCCGGAGCGCGCCTACCGCTCGATCATCGTCGCGGGGACGAACGGGAAGGGCTCGACGTCCGCGATGATCGAGTCGATCGTTCGCGCTTCCGGCGTCCGCACCGGCTTCTACACGTCGCCGCACCTGGTCGACATCCGCGAGCGATGGATGATCGACGGCGAAATGATCGATCCCGCCCTGCTCGACCACTCGATCGAGGAGTTGCGCGCCGCGGGCGACCGCGCCGGTATCGTCCCGACGTACTTCGAGGCGCTCACGGTCGTGGCATTCATCGCTTTCGCCCGCGCCGGCTGCGAGCTTGCGGTGCTGGAGGTCGGGATGGGCGGCCGCCTCGACGCCACGAATGTCGTGAAACCGATTGCCTCGGTGATCACGCCGATCGGCCTCGATCACCAGGAGTTCCTCGGCGAGACGATCGCGAAGATCGCGTTCGAGAAAGCGGGCGTCATTCATCGCGGCGCGGTCGTGCTGACGTCGAACGAAGACGAGCGAGTCCTCCGCGTGCTCCGCCGCCGGGCCGAAAAGTTCGGCAACCGCTTCGTCGTCGTTCACGACGAGCACGACACTCCGCTCGCCGGCGCGTTCCAGCGGCGCAACGCAGCGCTTGCCGTCGCGACCGCCCGCGCCCTCGGCATCGGCGAAAGCTCGATCGAAGCCGGCGTGAAGGCCACGCGCTGGCGCGGACGGCTCGAATGCCTCCGCGTCGGCGAAAAGCAAATCTGGATCGACGGCGGCCACAACCCGCATGCTGTCGCGGAGACCGCCCCGTTCATCGACGCGAACATCCCGAGGCCGCGCCTGCTCGTCTTCGGGATCATGAGCGACAAGGATGTGCCCGCGGTCACCGGCCGGCTTTTCCCGCTCTTCGACCGCATCATCACGACCGAGCCGTACCCGCCGCGCTCCGTACCCGCCAATTCGTTTCAAGGCGCGACGGCGATCGCCGATCCTGACGAGGCATTTCGCGCAGCACTGGCTTCCGGAGAGCGCTCGATCGTCGTCACCGGCTCGCTCTACCTTGCGGGCGCGGCACTCCGCTTTTTCGATAAGATCGCCGTATGACGACGATCAATGCCGACCGCGCTACCGCGGCGATGGGACATGAATTTCTGCAGAAATCCCTCGCCGAAGTCGACCCGCAGATCGCCGACGCGATCGCGATGGAGACGCGCCGGCAGAACGACACGCTCGAGCTGATCGCGTCGGAGAACCACGTCTCCCGCGCCGTCCTTACGGCGATGGGCTCAGTCTTCACGAACAAGTACGCCGAGGGGTATCCCGGGAAGCGGTACTACGGAGGGTGCGGGCCGACCGACATCGTCGAGACCATCGCCATCGAACGCGCCAAGAAACTCTTCGGCGCGGAGCACGCGAACGTACAGCCGCACTCCGGCTCGCAGGCCAACATGTCGGTCTACTTCGCGATGCTCAAGCCGGGCGACACGATCATGGGGATGGACCTCTCGCACGGCGGGCATCTGACGCACGGCCACCCGCTGTCGTACTCCGGACGCGACTTCAAGGTCGTGGCGTACCACGTCCGCAAAGAGGACGAGCTGATCGACTACGACGAGATGCAGAAGCTCGCCGAGGCCGAGAAGCCGCGGATGATCATCTGCGGTGCCAGCGCGTATTCGCGCGTGATCGACTTCAAGCGCATTCGCGAGATCGCGGATAGCGTGGGAGCGCTGATGATGGCCGACATCGCGCACATCGCGGGTCTGGTCGTCACCGGCAACCATCCGTCGCCGGTTCCGTACGCCGACTTCGTCACGACGACGACGCATAAGACGCTGCGCGGACCGCGCGCCGGCCTCGTGCTGTGCAAGGAGCAGTACGCGAAGGACCTCGACCGAAGCGTCTTCCCGGGAGTCCAGGGAGGACCGCTCGTCCACATCGTGGCGGCGAAGGCGGTGGCGTTCCAGGAAGCGCTCTCGGCGGAGTTCAAGGAGTACCAGACGCAGATCATCCGCAACGCGAAGGCGCTGGCGCAGGCAGTCGGCGAGAACGGGTTCCGCATCGTCAGCGGCGGCACGGACAACCACCTCTTCATGACCGACGTCTTCTCGAAGGGGATCACCGGCAAGGACGGGCAGAACTACCTCGAGGCGGCGAACATCACCGTCAACAAGAACACGATCCCGTTCGACACGCAGAAGCCTATGGTGGCGTCCGGCCTCCGCATCGGCACGCCCGCCGTCACGACGCGCGGCCTGCGCGAACCGGAGATGAAGACGCTCGCGGAGCTCATCGCGCGCGTCCTCGACGCGAAGGGCGACGCGGGCGTCACGGCGCAGGTGAAGTCGGAAGTGAAGCAGCTCTGCGATCGCTTCCCGATCTACTGATGGCGAAACAGTTCCCGTACTACCCGATTTTTCTCGACATCGAGAATCGCAACGTCGTGATCATCGGCGGCGGCGAGGTCTGCGCGCGAAAGGCCGAGACGATGATGCGCTACGGCGCGAAGGTGACGATCGTCTCGCCCGAGTTCACGCCGGAGATCGAGCGTTGGGCCGCGAACGGTCAGCTCACCACTCACCGCAAGCGCTACGAGACGAACGACATCGAGGACGCTCACATCGTGATCGCCTCGACCGACGACACCACCGTGAACGAGCGGGTGGCGGCCGACGCGCGCGCGCTGCGCATTCCGGTCAACGTCGTCGACGTGACATACCTCTGCGAGTTCATCGTCCCGGCGATCATCGAAAAAGACGGGATCCAGATCGCCGTCTCGACCGGCGGAAAGTCGCCGGCGGTCGCCCGGACCCTCAAGGAAGACCTCAACCGTACGGTCGGCCCGGAGTACTCGGAAATCAATAACCTCCTCGGATCGTTGCGCGACTCCGCCAAGGCGACTCTCCCGACGGACCTCGACCGCAAACGTTTCTTCGACGGGATCATCGCGAGCGGCGTATTGAATCTGTTGCGCGAAGGAAAGCGGAGCGACGCGTACCGGCGGATTGCCGATGCGTGCGATGCCGCCGGGGTCGCGCAGAGCGACGAGTTGAGGAAAGGCCTCTGATGGCGCACCGCGAGAAGAAAGTGGTCGCCGTACTCCCCGCCTACAACGCCGAGAAGACGCTGAAGGCGACGTACGACGACATCCCGAAGGACTGGGTCGACGAGATCCTGCTGGTCGACGACTGCTCGAAGGACAACACGGTCGCCCTCTCCCGCGAGCTCGGAATCCACACGGTCGTTCACCAGATCAACCGCGGCTACGGCGGAAACCAGAAGACCTGCTACCGCACCGCGATGGACGAGATGGGCGCCGACATCATGGTCATGGTCCATCCCGACCATCAGTACGACCCGACGATCATTCCGCACCTCGTCGAGCCGCTGCAGCGCGGCGAATGCGACGCGGTGTTCGGCTCGCGCATGCTCGGGGGCCGGCCGATCGAGGGCGGTATGCCGAAGTGGAAGTACTTCGCGAACCTGGCGCTCACGGCGATCGAGAACGCGACGTTCTACGTCTTCCTGTCCGAGTACCACTCCGGCTTCCGCGCCTACACGCGGCGCTATCTCGAGTCGGTCAACTTCGAGGCGAACTCGGATGACTTCGTGTTCGACACCGAGATCATCGCGCAGGGCGTGGCGAAGCACATGCTGATCCGCGAGGTCCCCATCCAGACCCGCTACTTCGACGAGGCGTCGCAGATCGGTTTCTGGCGGTCGGTCCGGTACGGCGTCGCGATCCTGAAGACGATGGTGTTCTACAAGCTTCACAAGAAGCGGATCTGGTCGCATCCGATCTTCAGGGATCGCGTTGCCACTACAATGCGCCCGCTTGAAGCGAACTGATGTCGTCGTCGTTGCCCTACTGATCGCGGTCAGCATTCTGGCGTTCGCGGACGTCGCGATCGGAGTCAACAACTTCTACCTCCGCGACCTCACCCGCTACTACTACCCGACCAAACAGATCCTGCGGGAGATCGTCCTGCACGGCGAGTTTCCGTTCTGGAATCGTTTCTTCTCGGCCGGACAGCCGATCGCAGCGAATCCGGAGCACGAGGTCTTCTATCCCCTCACCTGGCTGATTCTCCTGCCGAGCTACGACTTCGGCTACCGGTTACAGATCCTGATTCACATCTGGATCGGGCTCCTCGGCATGTACGCGCTCCTGCGCTCGATGGACCTCGGCGAAGTGGCGGCCGCATTCGGCGCCGTCGCGTGGGGGCTCGGCGGTCTCTATATGTCGTACATCAACCTCCTGCCGATCCTCTTCTGCGCCGCCTGGCTGCCGCTGACGTGTCTCTACACGCGGCGGTTTCTGCTGCACCGGAACGGGCGCGACTTCGCGCTCGCGGCGCTCTTCCTCGGAGTGCAGTGTCTCGTCGCGGAACCGACGACCATCATGCAGACCGGCCTTCTCCTCGGCATGTACGCGCTTTACCGCGCGTGGCACACGCCGCGGAAGGTCGTGAAGGCAGCGGGCCGCGTCGCCTGGATCGCGGGGATCTCGCTCGCCGGATTTCTCGTCGGCGCCGCGCAGATCCTTCCCGCCATCGACCACCTTCACGATTCGGCGCGTTCGCGTCCGTTCGGTTTCGACCTCGTCAGCGCCTGGAGCATGCCGTGGGCGAAGTTCGCGGAGTTGCTCTTCCCGAACATTCTCGGCCACCTCTCGATCAACAAGGTCACGTGGTACTGGGGTGGCGGGCTGTATCCCGGAATGGGATCGCCGTTCCTCTTCAGCATCTACTGCGGCGTGCTGGTGACGGCGCTCGCGATCGGCGGCGCGTTCGTCCGGCCTCGGGGGGGCCGCTTCGTGCTCGTCGTCGTGGTCGTCTCGTGCGTCATGGCGCTCGGCGGACACACGCCGCTGCTGGAGTTCCTGTACAACCAGCACATCGTCACGTCGCTCCGTTATCCGGAGAAGTTCGCGATGATGGGGATCTTCGCACTGATCCTCTTCTCGTCCCAGATGCTGCAGCGGTTGCTCGACGGCGACGAGGACCTGCGCGAAGGAGCCACCGGATTCGTGGCGGCGGTGTTCGCGGTGACGCTGGTCGTCGTCGCCGCCGGCTTCACGCCGGTCTTCGGCAAGGCGATGACGAAGATCTGGTCGCTGACGCCGGGCGCAAACGCGAACTTCATCATCCGGACGTCGCGGATCGACTGGGCGCTCGCCGCGGCACGCGCGGCGGGGGCGATCGCGCTCCTGGTCACGATCCGCACGAAACGCCGCAACGTCTGGCTTGCCGCGCTCGCGGTGTTCATGCTTGCCGACATCCTGCCGATCGCGGAGGAGATCAATCCGCGACAACCGCGCAAGTTCTTCGATCCGCCGCCGTTCGCGGCTCAGTTCCCGAAGGACCGCCTCGACTATCGCGTCTTCCATGAATGCGACTGGTACGGGCAGGAAGAGATCGCGAAGAAGTTCTTCTCGACGTCGTCCGGCGTCTACTGGGTCGTGCGGAACGGCCTCTTCCCGATGACGCCGGCCGGAGCGCGCATCCATACGGTGCTCGAGCGCGACTACGACAAGACCGACCTGCTGCCGACCATCGACCTCGTCGACTCCGTCTGGGACGTCAAACGATCGGGACGCGCCGACTGGTGGGTGCCGTTCATGGCGATGTCGAACGCGTGGTACCGCGTCGAGTACACGAACTTCGATCAGGAGAAGACGCGGAACAAAGGCGATTGGACGAAGTCGTTGCCGACGCGCATCACGCCCGCGCCGCACTACGCGCGTTACTACTTCGCCGATCAGATCGTGCCGGTGAAAGACCGCAACGACCTCGTCAAGAAACTGATCGGGGGCAACTACTCCGACCGCGTCGCGTTCATGAACCGGCCGACGTTCGTCCCGGGCCGCGGCGTGGTGACGAAGGTGACCGAGTCCGCCAACGACGCCACCATCGACGTCGAGAGCTTCGGACAAGGGTTTCTGGTCATGAGCGTCACGCCGCACAAGTACTGGCACGTGACGATCGACGGACTGCGCGTGACGCCGGTCGTCACGAATATCGCCTATCAGGGCGTCAATGTGACCGCGGGAAGACACCGCATCGAAATGCACTACTCGAATCCGCTGGTCGAGATCGGCGGAGGCGTCTCGCTGCTGACGGTGGTGCTGCTGGTCCTCGTCGGTGTTCGCGCGCGCCGGCGCGAGGATGAAGTGCCGGTGCCGCTGGACGCGTATGAAGAGCCGGTACACGTCGTCGCTGACGCGGTCGGCACCCACGTCGAGCCGGCGGCCCCACCGGAGGAGTGATGACGTCCCGAGCGCGTGAGTGGCTCGTCACATCGATCGTCCTTCTTGTCATCGCCGCCGCCGCGGCCACGGCGTATCTCTACAACCAGAAGCTGAGACAGGATCGCGATGCGCTGCTGTACTTGCCGAAGTCGTCGCCGATCACCCCCTCCACCGCCCTTCTACAACGTTACATCCGCGTCAAGACGGTGAACCCGCCCGGCAACGAGATCGAGGGCGCTCGATTCCTTGCCGGCCAGCTCGCCGAGGTGGGAGTGAAGGGAGAGATCATCGAGGCAGCGCCGGGGAGAGCGAGCCTTTACGCGCGCATCAAGGGCAAGAACCCGGGCAATGCGTTGATGCTCCTCAACCACATCGACGTCGTGCCGCCGACCGGAAAGTGGGACCGGCCGCCATTCTCCGGCGCCGTCATGATCAACATGGTCTATGGCCGCGGCACCGCCGATATGAAAGGCATCGCGATCTGCGAGTTGCAGGCATTCCGCGACATCGCCAGGAGCGGGCGTGTTCCGGAACACGATCTCGTCTTCCTCGCGGTCGCCGATGAAGAGCGCTCCGGCACCCTCGGGATGCAATGGCTGCTCGACCACCGTCCCGACGTGTTCGACGGCGTCCGTTGCGTCATCAACGAGGGCGGCGTCACCGAGATGGAGCACGAATCGATGCGCTATTTCGGGATCGAGACCGGGTCGAAACTCGCGGTCGACCTCGACGTCGTGGCGCCTTCGCACGAGTCACTGCTGGCCCTCCGCCGTGCACTCGAGCCGTACATCGCGCCGCGGGAGACGATGCGCGTCCTCCCGGCCGTGCGCGAGTTCTTCGCCGCCGTGGCGCCGACGCGACGAGAGAATCGTGACGTGCTGCGGGACATCGATGCAACGATGAAAATCCAGAAGGGTTGGCTCGTTCCGGCGAACTATGCCGAGCTGATGATGGACGGGATCTGGATGTCGGGCGCGGAACCGGCCGTCAACGGTGGTTTCAAAATGCGTGTCCTGATGCGCAACCTCCCCGACGAGCAGCCCGATGACCGGATCGCGTGGCTTTCCGGCATGGCGAAGCCGTACGGCGTGAGAATCGGCGAGATCCATGAGAAACAAGGGCCCGCGCTGCCATCGACAGCTGACACCCCTCTGTTTCGTTTGATTGCGGCGACCGCCAGCCGCCAGTACCGCGTGACCGCCGGTCCCGACGTTCTCCCCTTTTCGACCACCGACTCGCGCTTCCTCCGGGCGCACGGAATCATCTGCTACGGTCTGCAGCCTTTCCCGCTCGACTTCTTTCAGTCGCTCGGCATCCACGGACCCAATGAGCGCGTCCGGGTCGACTGGTTCGAGCAGGGGGTCGTTTTTCTGCGCGAAGTCGTTCGCCACTGGGCATTTGAGCCCGCCTGACACTAATTGTCAGGCAATACAAGAACGAATTGGCGAAATACGTCAAACGCGCCGCCACGCAGCGTGTTAAGTCACACGCTCACAGTCACTTAGTATCGAGCGAACCACGGCACATCGCTTGCGCTTGAGGGCGGCGTCCTAGGAGGGATTGAATGAGAAGGAAAGAGAGAGGTTTCACCCTGATTGAGCTGCTGATCGTCGTGGCGATCATCGGCATCCTCGCGGCTATCGCGATCCCGAACCTGCTCACCGCCATGCAGCGGTCGAAGCAGAAGAGATCGATGGCCGACATCCGCTCGATCGCGACCGCGTGGGAAGCGCGCGCGACCGACAACAACAACTACAACGCAGCCGGCACCAGCGCCTCGCAGATCGACTTCACGACCAAAGCCATGAACTACGGCACGATGGTGGGGCTGCTGACGCCGACCTACATCAAGTCGCTCCCGCAGAACGACGGATGGGGCAATGCGTACGGCTACGTCAATGTCTCGAGCGGCCAGGCTTATGGCATCCGCTCACTCGGCAAGGACGGCGTGGCCCAAGGCAGCACCTATACGTCGGGCACGCAGACGAAGGTCTTCGACTGCGACATCGTTTACTCGATGGGCTCGTTCGTGCAGTGGCCGGAAGGCATGCAGACGCAGTAGTCGTACTTCCCAACGACTTTTTGCGAGGGCGCGCCGCGAGGCGCGCCCTTCTTTCTTCGGGCCTTGACACTAATTGTCAGAAATTCGTAAAAGAAGTGGCAGAATATCGTCAACGGCGTGCTTCCCATCGTTCGTAAGTAGCGCATTCACAAAGGTTTAGCTTCAAATGGCACCGCGGCATGTCGCTTGCGCTTGAAGGCGGAGTCAAGGAGGACGTGAATGACAAGGAAGCAAAAAGGTTTCACCCTGATCGAGCTGCTGATCGTCGTGGCGATCATCGGCATCCTCGCGGCTATCGCGATCCCGAACCTGCTCACCGCCATGCAGCGGTCGAAGCAGAAGAGATCGATGGCCGACATCCGCTCGATCGCGACCGCGTGGGAAGCGCGCGCGACCGACAACAACAACTACAACGCAGCCGGCACCAGCGCCTCGCAGATCGACTTCACGACCAAAGCCATGAACTACGGCACGATGGTGGGGCTGCTGACGCCGACCTACATCAAGTCGCTCCCGCAGAACGACGGATGGGGCAATGCGTACGGCTACGTCAATGTCTCGAGCGGCCAGGCTTATGGCATCCGCTCACTCGGCAAGGACGGCGTGGCCCAAGGCAGCACCTATACGTCGGGCACGCAGACGAAGGTCTTCGACTGCGACATCGTTTACTCGATGGGCTCGTTCGTGCAGTGGCCGGAAGGCATGCAGACGCAGTAGTCGTACTTCCCCGACGACTGACTCGAGGGCGCGCCGCGAGGCGCGCCCTTTTTTACGCGTGCACCATGCCCGTTGCGGCGTTCAGCTGCGCGTACAAACGTTCGTGGTACCCGTGCGCATCACGGTAGATCTGCGGGAACTGCGGCAGGTCCTTCGTCGCGACGACGAGATTGACGCCATAGAGGAACGCCGCGTTCCCGTCGAGCGTGCGCAGGTTGTCGGCCACGAGAACCATGAAGGTCTTCCTGCGATCGACCGGCAGCAGCGAGATGATCGGCGCGAAGTCCTGAAGCGGCGGAGGCGTCATCTGCGCCGGATGAATCACGATCACCTGCGGCGCCTCCTGGTTGAAGAAGTCGCGCGCCGCCTGCGCGGTCCCGAAATAGAGCGGCATGAAGCCGATCAGCTTCAACGCCTGGCGCACCGGCGGAGAGTCGGCGCCGACGAGCGCCGCCTTCGCGCCGAAGCCCTCATCGTCGGGGTGGCTCATGTCCGGCATCTCGGCCACCGCATGCTCGCCCTGCGCAGGAGCGTCGGCTCCCGGCAGGCTCCTGCGGTCGACCGTCAGCTTCGTCTTGCAGACGGGACACGGAAAGCTCACCTCTTTCATCGGGAGCTTCGTCTCGTCGAGCGAGAGCGGCTTCTGGCACGAAGTGCAGACGATCTTGATCATCGCGGGCTACTCCAGCATCGAAAGCATGGAGCCTTCCTCTTCCGTCTTTTTCGCCCCTTCCGGTTCCTCTGTGAGCCGAAGCGCGAGGTTGGTCGGGTTGGTGGAATAGGCGAGGGCGATCTCCTTCGAGATGACGCCGCCGTTCCACAGCTTTTCGATCTCGTCGTCGAAGGTCTGCATGCCGTCGACCGAGCCGTCGTGCATGGCGTCCGTCAGAGAACGTCCGTCGGACTCCCCCTTCAGGATGTAGTCCCTGGTTCGCATGGTCGACTTCAGGACCTCGAGCGCCGCGATCCGGCCGCCGCCGATCTTCGGCAGGAGGCGCTGCGAGATGACGTAACGGAACGACTGCGAAAAACGCGTCCGGACCTGCGGCTCCTGGTCTTTCGGGAACACGCCGACGATGCGGTCGACGGTCTTGGCTGCGTCGATGGTGTGCAGCGTCGAGAGGACGAGATGTCCCGTCTCCGCCGCCTCCATCGCGATCTCGATCGTCTCGACGTCGCGCATCTCGCCGATGAGGATGACCTTTGGCGCCTGACGCAAGGCGGCGCGGAGTGCGAGCGCGAAGTTCTTCGTATCGCTGCCGACCTCCCGCTGGTTCACGGTCGAGCGGAGGTGTTTGTGCATGTACTCGACCGGGTCCTCGATCGTGATGATGTGATACGCCTGCTCCTGATTGATCTCGTGAATGATCGCCGCGAGCGTCGTCGACTTGCCGGAGCCGGTCGGGCCGGTCACCAACACGATCCCGTTCTTCAACTTGCTGATGTTGTGCAACTCCGCGGGCATGCCGAGGGCCTCGAGCGACGGGATTCCCTCGGGGATGACGCGGAGGACGATCGCGTACGTCCCCCGCTGGGAGAAGACGTTGACGCGGAAGCGCGTCTTCTGCGGGATCGAGTAACTGAGGTCGACCGAGCCGTTCGTCATCAGCGTGCGCGTCAGGTCCCGGTCGCCGCGCAGCATGTACATCGCGATCATCTCGGTCTGATACGGCGTGAGCCGCGGCAGTCCCGGGAAGTTGACCGGGGTGAGCTGCCCGTCGATCTCGACCTGCGGCGGCCGTCCGACCGAGAAGTTGAGGTCGGAGACTCGATCGGACATCTTCAGCATCGCCTCGAGAATGGCGTCCAGATTGAAGTTCTTCATTGCGACCTCGGGTTCGCGAGATTGTACAGCGTCGGTAGAATGCCCGGCCTGATGTCGATCGTCGGAATCGATTTTGGCGCACGGCGCGTCGGTGTTGCGGTCAGCGACAGCGGGATCGTGGCCACTCCGCACTCGGTCCTCCGCAACGAAGGCGACGTGGTCGAAAAGGTCGCACGGCTCGGAGGCGAGCTCGATGCCGATATGTACGTCGTCGGGATCGCGCGGCAGGCGAAGAGCGGCGCCGGAGAAGAGCGCTTCCGGAATTTCGCCGACGCCCTGCGGCAGAGAACCTGCAAAGTGGTCGTGCTCTGGGACGAAGCGCTCACGACCGTCGAAGCATCCGAGACGCTGCGCGCCGCGGGCCGCAGCCGCCGTGATGCCGAGCGCGAGATCGACATGCACGCCGCCGCCGTCATCCTGCAGTCGTACCTCGACGATCGAGCGCGGAGGACGTCATAGCTTCGCGCCGTAAGTCGCGCGGCGGTTGCGCGAAGTACCTCCACTCGCTGGGGACGATCCTCTTCTTCGTCGTCCTCTTCGCGATCGCCGGCTCGTATTTCTTCTGGCGGGCCCTCACCTCGCCATACAAAGGATTCACCCAGCCGGCGAAGCTCGTGGAGGTCCACAAAGGCCTTCGGACATCGACGATCCTGAGACACCTGCAGCAGGCAGGGATCGTTCGCGACGAGTACGTGCCGCTCGTCTACATGAAGCTCGTGCGACGGGGCGAGTCGCTCAAGGCGGGCGTCTACGAGTTCAGCAAACCGCTGTCGGCGGCGGACGTGCTCGAGAAACTGATCCGCGGCGACGTCATTCTGAAGAGCGTCACGATCCGTGAAGGTCTCGACCGCTTCGCCGTCGGACGTCTCTTCGCGGCCGACGGACTGGGGAAAGTCGATGACTGGGACAAAGCGACCGCCGATCCGGAGTTGATTCGCGATATTGCCCCGGATGCGAAATCGCTCGAGGGCTATCTCTTCCCGGATACGTACAAGTTCAGCCCCGGCACGCCGGTAAAGACGATCGTCACGGAGATGGTTGCCAATTTCCGAAAGCACTTCGGGCCGGAGATGGCGTTCATCACGACAGGGCTCGACGCCCATCAGACGGTGACGCTCGCTTCGATCGTCGAAACAGAGGCCCAACGTCCGGAAGAGCGGCCGCTCGTCGCTTCGGTCTACCTGAACCGCCTCCGGAAGCACATGCTCCTCGGCGCCGATCCGACCGTGATTTACGCGCTCAAGCTCGCGCATCGGTGGGACGGCAACATTCGCAAAGCCGACCTGCAAATCGACTCGCCATACAACACGTACCGCTTTCCGAACCTCCCGCCCGGTCCGATCGCGAACCCGGGCGTCGCCTCGCTGCGCGCCGCCGCTGCCCCGGCGAAGACGGACTTCCTCTACTTCGTCGCGCGCCACGACGGTTCGCACGCGTTCGCTACGAACATCAACGACCACAACCGTAACGTGCAGATTTACCAGGTGCAGTGGTATAGAAATCAGCGACAGGCGGCCGCGAAGTAACGTTGGTCGTGGTATTCTTTCGCGTCCACAAATAACTGAGAGAGGTCGTTCCCTGCCATGGCTCCGAAGAACAAGCCGTACGAGCAGTTCGGTCAGTACATTCTTTTCAAGAAACTGGAATCGGATGCGCTCTCCGAGCTCTGGCGCGCCGCGCGCGTCGACGGAAGTTCTCTCGGGCCGCTCGTCGCGCTGCGCCGTTTCACGGGCGGAAATCGCGACGCTCTCAGCTCCGCTGCGCGTGCGAGCAAAGCAGTCGTCGCGCAGCTCACCGGAACGTCATTCGTCAAGAATCAGGTGCTCGACGCCGTCGGAAACATCGCGTTCGTCGCACACGATTACGACGGCGGCCGGTCGATGCGCCACATCGCCGATCGCGCGCGCGGCGCCGCCGGAACGTCGCCGAATCCGATCCCGCTCGATCAGGCCATCGTGATCGCCGAAAAGGTCGCGCTCTCTCTCGCGACGACCGAGGATTATCGAATCGATGGCGCGCGTCTGGCGCATGGCGCGCTCCTCCCGCAGCTCGTCTGGATTACGGACGACGGTGAGATCCGCGTCGCCGGCCAGGGCCTCGGCAGCGGTCTCGTGGCGTCGCTCAAGGACGCGCGCGTTGCCGCGGAGCTCGGACGCTACGTCGCTCCCGAGATGCAGCAGTCGGGCGTCGCAACGAAGGCGTCCGAGGTCTTCTCGATGGGCGCGCTGCTGTACCTCCTGGTGACCGGAGTGGAACCGCCCGACGCGACGACCGCGAGTGCGTTTATGCAGGCGGTCGGCGCGGCGAAGACGCCGGCCGGCACACCGATTCCCGACGACATTCGAGCCATCGTCAACCGCTCGCTGACGATCGATCCGTCGATGCGCTACGCGTCGATGGCCGACATGAAGCAGGCGATTTCCGCGCTGGCACACGGCGGCAAGTACTCCGCGACGACATTCAATCTCGCGTTCTACGTCAGCAGCCTGCTGAAGAAGGAGCTCGAGGGAGAGGGAGTCGAGCGCGACAAAGAGATGAAGGTCAACGTCGCCGCTTATGCCGAAACGCCGGCGCCTGTTGCAGGATCGCCCGTCTCCGCGTCGCCGATGTTCGCGGCAGTGACGGATTCCGAGCCGTCGAAGAGCAAGGCTCCTATGGCGATTGCCGCGGCCGTGATCATCGCCGCGGTAGGCGTCGGCGGGTATTTCATGTATGCGTCGAAGAGCAAACAGGTTGCGCCCGCACCGAAGCAGCAGCCGACCGCCACGGCGCAGATGATTCCTCAGAAGAAGGCAATCGTGACGGCTGCGCCGCTCGTTGCCGCGGCGCCTTCGTCCGCGACGACGACCACCGCGCCGGCAAGCGCCGACGAAGCGGCGAACAAGAAGGCGTTCGAAGCGGCCGTGCAGCAGAAGCTGCAGGAAGAGATGATGAAGCTGCAGCAGGACTACACGAAGTCGCTGCAGAAATCGCAGTCGAAGAACGCGCCGGTCCAGGTCGCGACGAACGCCGCCGCCCCAACGCCGCAGCGCGCGACCGAAGACACTCCCTCGGCGGCCGCGCTCGATCAGCAGCGTCTCTCCGCCCGTCCCGAGCCGCAGCCGGCCCAGCAGGTACCCGTTCTCCAGCAACAGCAGCAGCAACAGCTGGCTCCCGCGGTCGCGGAACAGCAGACGCCCGTGCACGTGGTGCACGAGGGCGACGTCGTCGAGGTGAACGATCTCGACACGCCGCCTCACGTGGTCCGTCAGGCGGCGCCGAGCTATCCGCCGATGGCGCTCCGGCAGCGAGCCGAAGCGACGATTCTCGTCACCGCGCTCGTCAATGAGAATGGCGACGTCGTCGACGTGAAGGTGCTCCGCGGCGACAAGCGTTTCGGCTTCGAGGACTCGGCGTTGCGCGCGGTGCGCGCCACGAAATTCTCGCCTCCGGTCAAAGACGGCAAGCGCGTGAAGTCGTGGTTCGCGGTTCCGATCATCTTCAAGCTGTAACTATCGCGCCGCGCCCCATTCGATATCGCTGACGCGGACGCCGAGGTCGCGGGCGTCGTTGATGATGTGCTCCTTCGCGGGATTCACGACGCGATCGGTCTCGATCACGAGCTCGTTGGGCGCGTCGCCGCGCGCGGTCACGGTGTAAGTGCGCGCGAGGTTCGCATCGGAGGCGTGGACGGTGTCCAGCTTCACGCCGTTGAGCCGGATCTCGATGTTCGGCGCGACGTGCATGACGTCGAGCGGCACGTACATACGCAGCCCCAGTGAGGCACGGCCGGCAATCGGCGGCAACATCACGCGGCCACGCTTCCCCATCCACCGCCAGGCAGACGTGCCGGAGCCTTCCGGGTCGTACCACCCTTCCGCGAACGTGATGAGCTGCTGGAGCCGGAGAATCGACACCTCGAAATAGCGGTCGCGGACGATGTGCAAGGTTCGCCGGCGCGGCCGCATGAGAATCGTGGCGCTGCTCGTCGCGGTCGCCCCTTCCACCACGAACACATCACCCGGGCGCGAGCTCGCGGCGGCTACGGGCGTCGTATCGCCGGTGGGCACGAACGGCACGCCCGGAAGAAACGCCTCGACGAACGGCTGCATCGAATCGTGAACGTAGAGCGTCGACGTGCGGAGATCGACATGCTGGCGGATCCATTCGGTCGCGGCGAATGTCGGCGAGTCATGCCGGTGAACGTCGCGCACAATCGGCCACATCCAGACGGTGACACCGAGGGCGAAAACGGCCGTGAACAGACTCTCCGCGCGCGCGTAGCGGCCGAGCAGCAGATGCAGGCCATCGGCGGCCAGCAGCGCGAAGAGCGGCGCGTAACCGATGGAGAAGCGGCTGACGCTGAAATGATCGAGGACGAGCCATGCCGCGACGCAGAACGGCCCGAATGCCGCTGCGCTCGCGAGGATCGGCGCGCGAAGGCGTACGACCGACGCGACGACCGAAATCGCAGCGAGCAGCGAAACGATCGTATTGATCAGCGGCACTCGGTATGGCCGGATGAAGAAGTCGTCGAACAGATGGAGGAGCGGCGGCCGGTTCGGGTTACGAAACGAATCGACCTCGGTGATGTACTTCTGGTGCGCGCGGACGGCGTCACGGTAGATCGTCCATCCGCCGCTCAGCTGCGCCGCAACGCCGTAGCTGATGACGACGATCAAGGCAATGATCAACACGGCGACGATTGGACGGATCCAATGCCGCGGCAATCCGCGAAGACTCGCGATCACCGCGGGCGCGAATCCGATCGTCAGGTTCTGAGGACGGTAGGCGGCCGCGATTCCGAGAACGATCGCGGCGCCGAGGAACGAGGCGTCGCTGCGGCAGCCGCGAAGGAACAGCGCGACGGCGACGATGACGAGCGTCATCGATGGCACATCGCTGAACGCCGTTCCTCCGAAGAACCAGACATTCGGGAAGAACGCCAGGAAGACCCCCGCGATCAGCGACACGCGGCTCGACAGCCGCAGCTCGCGTCCGAGAAAGAGCATCGCCGGGACGATTGCGATCGATGCTAGGAACGAGATCGCCTGCAGCGCGTGGAAGTCGCTGAAGCCGATCGCCGTCAGCAGCTTCGCGGTCCCGATGAAGAGTGGAAAGCCGGGCGGGTGCGGGTGGTGCGACGGCACGCTGAAGTGCCGCAGACCGAGCATGAAGAGCGCTTCGTCCCAATCCCACGGCGAACGCGACAACGCGAGCCATCGCGTGACCGCCGTCAGCAGCGTCACGATCCAGGCAGTCAGCCGCTCGCCGGGAGTCAGGGGGACCGGAGCCTCGCCGAGCGAGCGCCACCACTCTTTCACGGCGAGCATTCTCCTCTGGCAGCGCTCTCGCACAAAGCCGGAGCGGCATGGCGGTGCGTCGGCGGTGGCATCTCGATCTTCACGGCATCCGGCGCGAAGGGTCGAAACAGAGCGGATTCCGATATCTGCATGCCGACGGCGCGCCTGTCACCGACGAGAAGACGCTCACGCGCATCGCGAAGTTACGCATCCCGCCTGCATGGCGCGACGTGAAGATCGCACGCGGCGACGCCGCACCGCTCCAGGCGATCGGGATCGATAAGAAGGGACGTACCCAATACCGCTATCACGACGGGTTCCGCAGCGCGCGCGAGGTGGAGAAGTACAAGAAGATCGTCGAATTCGGCGAAGCCCTCCCCGAGTTGCGGCGGCATGTCAGGAACGACCTCAAACGCGAAGCGGTCGACCGGCAGCGCGTCGTCGCCGCGATCGTGCGGCTGATGGACCAGGGATTCTTCCGGATCGGCAACGACAAGTCGGCCAGGTTCGAGTCGACGTACGGCTTGACGACGATTCATGGCAGACACGTGAAGGTCGACGGCGACGTCCTCGTCTTCGACTACATCGGGAAGTGGAAAAAGAAACAGTCGCGCGCGATCGAGGACGCCGAGGTCGCGGAGGTCGTCGCGAAACTGAAGAAGATGAAAGGCGCGGAGCTCTTCAAGAACGTCCGCGACCGCCACGTCAACGAGTACATCCAGTCGATCATCGGCGACCGTTTCACGGCGAAAGACTTTCGCACCTGGGCGGGGACGCTTCTCTGCTCGATCGCGCTCGCCATGCAGGGACAGGCGCCGAGCAAGAAAGAGCGGAAGCGCCGGATTCGCGATGCCATCGTCGCGACGTCCGAGCAACTCGGCAACACGCCCGCCGTCTGCCGCTCCTCCTACATCTGCCCGCGACTCCTCGACGACTACATGGAAGGGCGGCCGTTCGAGACGCTGCGGAAGACGAGAAAAGGAAGCCCGGTGTCGCGCACCGGGCTATCCATCGAGGAGAAGGCGCTGCTCAAATTCCTGCGCGAGACGATCGCCGATCGGCGAAAGCAGCCGCGCGCTGCGTAGACCGTTTAGAACGTCTGTCCGATCCAGAACTCCGTTCGTTTCTTGCCCTGGTAGTGCTTCAGGTCGTAGCGGCGGGCGATGTCCCAGTGAAGCTCCAGGCCGAAGAGGTTGAACGACAGTCCCCATCCGGTCGCCGCCTTGCCGTCGACGAGCTGATGGTTGTTCATGAACTGGAACGGCTGCCCCCTGAAGTTCGCGGCGCCAATGTCGAAAAAGAGGTTCCCGCGGATGCCCTGGAACGCGATGCCGGGGAACGCCAGGACGTCCACCAGCGGGAAGCGGAACTCGAAATTCGCGAACGCCGCCTCGTTCCCGATCAGCGACTGGAAGTCGTAACCTCGCAGCGTATTCAGGCCGCCGAAGTAATAGAAGTTCGAGAAGTTGCCGCGTGAATAGCCGGCGAACACGCGTGCCGCCAGAAGTGAGCGCGAGGTAATGGGAATGTACTGCCGCCACTCCAGGCTCGTGTCCTGGGTCAGCGTCCCCTTCGCCTTCAGATCAGGCGCGTAGTCGGCGCTGATCTCGTAGCGCCGTCCCGCGATCGGACCGAACTCCCTGAAGCGGCTGTTGTCACCGCTGAATGACGCCGTGATGATCGGGAAGTTGTCCTTGCGCCGGAAGAAGAGATACGAGACGTCGCCCGTGGTCGGATCGACGGCGTAGTCGATCGGATAGTTGATGTCGCGGCTCTCGAAACCGCCGCCCATGTCGATCCGGTGGTAGCGGTCGAACGGATAGCTGTAGAGGCCGAGGATGCCGGTCTCGCGGTAATCCTGCTGGCCGCGCGTCGCGAGATTCGACGTCTGATCGATCGCGTTGAAGAACGAGCGGTTGTCGAACAGCCGCACGCCCCAGTTCCAGCGATGCTGCAGGTCCATGTAGAGGAAATCGAAGTTCGAGAACGACGACACCGAGTCGAGCGACGCGATGAAGCGGCGATTCCCGAGCATGTCGCTCATGTAAATCACCGACTGCGAGACGAAGAGCTGGTCCGAAGTGACGCCCGCATTGACGCTGACGTCTTCGACGAAGAGTTTGAATCCCTTCGTGTCCTCGATCTTCTCGGGATCGACCGCCACCTCGACCGGTGGGACGAACGGCGTGCGACTGGAGGCCTGCATCGGCGTCGACGGCAGCGTCGTCTTCTCCGCCTCGTGCAGCGGGTGATCGGTCGTCGTCGAGAAGAGGCGCCACTGCCCCTTGTAGTACGACGCGAAGACCAGGCGCTCCTTGTTGTTCATGCCGGTGAAAACGACCGGCATGAAGCAGCCGCCGACGACGTCGGTGTACTGCAGGACGTCGCCGTTCGTGAGGTCCAGCGAGTAGATGTTGTAGGCCGCGAAGTTCGTCGGATCGACCGGCGGCATCACCGCGTCTCCCACGCGCTTCGGCTCCGCTTTCGGCGCGGGCGCCGGCTCGAGCTGGGGCGGAGTGGGGGGCACCGGAGCGGTGATGGCCGTGATGTCGGCCGCGGTCGCCGCGGCTGGATTCGTCTTCGACATCGCGTCCATCGGCTTGTCGGTCGCGAGCGCCGGCCGGGACACCGCCGCCTTCTCCGCCGTCGTATCGACCGCTTTCTGGATCGGCTGCGGCTCGTCGTTCGTCACACGGCCGGTCTGCTTGTCCGACGCGAAGAAGATCCGCTTGCCGTCGGGGCTGAACCAGGCGTCGATGTCATTCCACTTGCCGGTCGTGAGCTGGTACCGCTCGGACGGATTCGCGACGTTCAGCTTGAACAGCTTCGCGTAGCCATCGACGATCGACGAGTAGATGAGCCATTTGCCGTCGGGCGAGAAGACCGGCGCGCCGTCGAAGTAGCCGTCCTTCGTCAGATTCGTCGTCTGCCCGCTGTTGATGTCGTAGACGAAGATGTCGTCCTGATTGCCGACGAAGCCGGCGAAAGCGATCTTTCCGCCGTCGGGCGAATACGCCGGCGACAGCTCCTGCTCGACCGGCAGCGGCGTCGAACGCTCGATCGTGCCGGTGAGCGGATTCATGATCACGAGGTTGCGCCCGCGCTCTCTCTTGACGAAGAACGCGACGTGATCGCCGTTCGGCGAGAACGCCATGTCGCGGCCCATCACCGGGCCGGTCGTGAACGCCTGCACGATCGGGTACTCGTACTTCGATGTGTAGCCCGCGGTCAGGTTCCGCCACATCTTGCGGTCGTTCATCTTGAAGAGAACGACGTCGATGTCGTCTTTATAGGTCGTGAAGCCGGCGATCAGGTCGCCCGACGGCGACGGCGTCGGCGACGTCTCATCGCTCTGGACGTCGGTGTTGATCCGGAACGGGTCGCCGTACTCGATCGGCTCCCCCTTCTCGATCAGCGCCGGCAGGTACTGATGGCGCATCCAGGTGCGGAACTTCGTATCGAATTCTTCCGGCGTCACGTCGAATGCCCGCTTCAGCGCGCGGTCGACGCTCGACCCGAGGGTGTTGCGGTACTCGTAGATGAAGTCGCGCAGCCCATCCCACCCGTACTTCTGCTGGATGTACTTGAACACCGCGTGGCCGAAGCGGTACGCGAAATACCCCTCCGGATTGCGCGTGACCGAAGGGATGTGGTCGTTCACGACGGCGTCGCGCAGGACCATGCGGTCCTTCGAGTCTTCGTCCTGCCCCATGAACGACGCGAGGCCTTCCATGAACCAGGTCGGAGGGTTGGCCGTGACCTGTTTTCCGAGCTTCCCCTGGAAGAGGATCTCGTACTCGAACACGTGCGTCATCTCGTGCTGGACGAGCTGCAGCAGCTTCTCGTCGGTGGTGTCGATCGGGAGCACCATCCGGTTCTTCGTCGGCTCCGCGAACGCTCCGACACCCTCGGGGATGAAGTTGAGATCGACGTTCGTCTGCTCGAACGCCGAGTGCGTCGCGTAGTAGATGATCGGGATCTTCTTCGAGATCTGGTAGTTGAACGTCCGCGAGAGGTAGTCGTACGCGCTCTCCGCCATGTCGACCACGCGCTGCAACGACGGTTTCTCTTCGTCGTAGAAGTAAATGTCGAAGTGGGTCGAGTGGTAGATCTGCCAGTGGAACTTGTCGTAGACGATCTTGTTCTGCCCGAACGGGTATGCGGCGGGCGCGACGGCGAGGACTAGGAGCAGCGCGATTAGACGCTTCAAGATCCCTCCTGATCGGATCTCACTCTGTGAACACGTAGCGGGTGGCTGAGGTCTCCTGTGGAACGAACATGCCGACGAGCTGGGTCTCGAGCGAGCGGAGGTTCTCGAACAACCCGAGGAGCTCGTCGTAGTTGCGCTGGTCGAACTCTTTGAAGTCGCGGAAGTTGTCTTCCAGCACCTTCTCGCCCGAGTCGGCGTTGAAGACGGCGATGTCGATGTCGAAGACGAAGCCGGTGCTCTCGATCAGCACCTGCCGGTAGTACGTGCGGCCGTCCGCCGGCGAGATGTACTCCTCGCTCTTGTAGCCCGACTTGTCGTTGACGTCGAAGTCGATGATGCCGGTGATGATGTAGTCCGCTCCGCTCTTCGCGCCGAGCTGCTTCCAGTAGTCGCGGTCCGCCTCGAGCGCCTTCATGTCGGTGCCGGGAAGGCGCGTCTGCGGCGCGTCGACCAGGTGCAGCTTCGTGCTCTTGCCGAGCTGCTTCTTCAGGTAGCGCTGAAACTCCTTCTGGACGTCGATCTTCGCCGCGCGGTCGTTCTTCTTCTCCTGGTTCGCGACGATGACGAACGGCGCGATGGCGATCTTCTCGTCACCGGTGATCTGCAGCTTTGGTTTCGTCGGGAGCTTCAGCTTCACTTCCGTGACGCCCGCGAACGCGGCGAGCGGCATCAGAGCGGCGACGGCGAATAGCGCGACCCGTTTCATGCGGCGCCTCCTGTCGGCGGTTTGCGCGGTGGTGTCACGCCCGACGTTCCGGGCATCGGGACCTCAGGCGGCGTGAGGATCCCCGGCGGCAGCGCCTCGGTTCCTGGAATCGTCGCCGGCGGCGCGGGCCCCATCTGGTCGGGCGGCATCGCTCCCGACTTCGGCCGTTCGCCCTTCCTGGTCGCCGCTTTCGGGACGTTCTTGCCCGTCTTCTTCTTGCTGCGGGACATGAACTCGGTATACCGGCTGTAGTTTTTCTGAATGTAGCTGTTGCCTCGATCGAGTTTCAGCGCCTCGCGGTACTCCTTCGCGGCGTTCTCGAAATCGCCGTTCGCCTCGTACGCGACGGCGAGATTGTTGTGCGCCATCGCGTCGCCCGGATTGAGCTCCACGGCGCGCTGGAAGCGGAACATCGCCTCGCGCCAGAGGTTCATCTGCGCCATCTGGACGCCGAAGTTGTCCTGGGTCGCTGGGCGCGACAGATCGGCGCTGCGGTGCGCGCATCCCGCCGCCGACACGAAGAGCGCAACGCAGAAGAGGGCTCCGATCGATTTTGTCACTGTGGGGCGATTATAATTGCGCTCCCCCACACCCCTTCCCGCGCCTCGTCCATCTGACGCAGGCTTGCCAGCCTGACCTGACGCAGGCTTACCAGCCTGACCTGACGCAGGCTTACCAGCCTGCCGCGGCCCACACACATCCCATGTCAGAAAGCTCGCGCGATCTCCTGATCGCATGGTCATTGCTCCCATTCCTGACTCCGAGTCGGACGCGATTGTTGTTCGAATGGTTTGATCAGCCTTGCGACGCATGCAACGCCTCTTCCAACCTTCTTCAGGGTCTTCTGAACATAGACGAAGTGCAGGCGGCCGCGGTGAAGAAGCCGTTACAAGACCGGCGCTACGAGATGCTTCGTGATTCGACGATCACGCTCCTCGACGCCGATTACCCCCCGCTTTTGAAGGAAATCATCGATCCACCGCTCGCTCTCCACGTCCGCGGCGATCGCTCGCTCCTCGCGCGTCATGCGATCGCGATCGTCGGATCGCGCCGCGCCTCTCCGTACGCCGTCAACGCCGCGAAGCATCTCGCGACGCCGCTTGCGTCGGAAGCAACCCTCGTGATCGTCTCCGGTCTCGCTCGCGGAGTCGACGCCGCCGCCCACGAAGCGGCGCTCGATGCCGGCGGCAAGACGATCGCGGTCCTCGGTACCGGAATCGACGTCGTCTACCCGAAGTCGAATCGCGCGCTCTTCCGCCGCATCGAGAAAGAAGGACTGATCGTCTCCGAGTTTCCGCCCGGCACGCCGCCGCTGTCGCAGAACTTCCCGATTCGCAACCGGATCATCAGCGGCCTCTCGCTCGGAACCGTCATCGTCGAAGCGACCGGCCGCAGCGGATCGCTGATCACCGCCCGGACCGCCGCGGAGCAGGGACGCGAAGTCTTCGCCGTTCCCGGCTCGATCTTCGCGAAGGGAACCGAGGGGACGCACCGCCTGATTCAGTACGGTGCGAAGCTCGTGCACGACGCCAACGACGTGGTCGAAGAGATCAAGGGCCTCGGCCGCCTCGCGAGGAAACCCGATCCCGTCCCTCCCGAGCCGCTCCGCGACGTCCTCGACGCCCTCAGCCGCGACAACGCTGTCCACGTCGACGACGCCGCCGCCCGCCTCGGCCGCACTGTCCCCGCGATCGCCGAATCGCTCCTGCAACTCGAGCTGGGAGGGTGGGTCCGGTCACTCCCGGGATCGCGCTACGTGCGAGTGAAGTGAGGAGGATGCGCGTGCACAGCGAGACTGTGCACGTGTGCAGCGGGACTGTACGCCTGCACAGCGAGACTGTACGGCTGCACAGCGAGACTGTACGGCTGCACAGCGGGACTGTACGCCTGCGCAGCGGGACTGCACACGTGTACAGCGAGACTGCACACGTGTACAGCGAGACTGCGCACGTGTACAGCGGCGCTGTACAGCTGCGCAGCGTGGCTGTACACGGGCGCAGCGGGGCTGTTCGCCTGCGCCGCGGGGCTGTGGCGTCGTACAGTCCGGACGCGCAAGCCTACAGTCTCGCGGTACACGTCAACAGTCCGGGAGCGCGGCCTTACGGCGGCGACGCGCAGCCTTACAGCGCCGCTAAACCTCTGCGAAGCCTTCGCTCTCGTGTCCGTCGCGCGACGTCTTCACCTTGTACGCGATGAGCGCGAGGGGGACGCCGATCTGGATGGCGCGTTTGAGGAGCTTGGGGAAGCCGAAGCCGACGAGGAAGCCGACCACGGCGCCGCCGGCGACGATCTGGGGGGCGTGCTCTCGGGCCATCGCGTCGAAGTCGAGCTTCTTGCGGAGCTGCGCGTCGAGCTCGTCGATCCGGTCGCCGACGCCGTCGCGTGCCCGCTCGATCTCGGCCTCGATCTGCTTCTTTTCGCCCGGATTCATTCTTTGCTCCTCACGCGCTGGAAGTCGGCCTTGATCGCCTCGACGTCCGCCTTGATCTGCTGCACCGACTCGCTCGGCACGAAGTTCACCTGTGCGAACTTCTTCTTCCCCATCATCGCCAGGACGCCGGCAACGACGAAGAGTACGACCGTGACGATGAGGCTCGACACCCAGGCCGGCACGCCGAGGGCGACCAGGCCGAGAGTGATCGTGACGAAGAGGAAGGCGAGACCGAAGAGCGCCACGAACGCGGCGCCGGCGAACATCGCCGCTCCGCCACCCAGCTTCGCGACGGTGTCCTTGATCTCCAGCTTGAGAAGGGCGATCTCGCTGCGAAAGAGCGTCGAGATGTCCGCGGTCAGCTCTTTGACGATCTGCCCGAGCGACCGGTTGTCTGAACTTGCAAAGTGCGTTGCCATAGGGACCTCATGGCAGCAAAACATCTGCCGAAGAATGGCGGGAGTGTATCGCGGGTAAGATTCGCCGCGAATGGCGATCGAGCTCGTCAAAGATTTCCGGTTCGAGGCGGCGCACTGGCTCCCAAACGTGCCGGAGGGGCACAAGTGCCGGCGAATGCACGGACACTCGTTCCGCGGCGAGGTCGCCGTGCGCGGGGAGGTCGACCCGGTGACCGGCTGGGTCATCGATTTCGCCGATCTGAAGCGCGCCGTCGACCCGGTCGTGACCCTGCTCGATCACTACCTGCTCAACGAGGTCGAAGGGCTGCAGAACCCGACCAGCGAGCTGCTCGCCGAATGGATCTGGAACAGACTGGCGGGGAACGTTCCAGGGCTCTACCGCGTCACCATCGAGGAGACCTGCACCACGAGGTGTCATTACTTTGGATAGGTCGCAAGCCGCGGACGCGCTGAAGCTCCTCGGATCGGCGCGTTACGCCGACATCCGCTACACCGCCACGCACCAGCAGCACGTGAAAGTGCGCAATGGCGAGGTGGACCATCTCTCGTCGACCGTCGACCGGGCCATCGGCGTTCGCGTACTGGTCGGCAACGGCTGGGGCTTCGCGGCCTCGACCGACACGAGCGAGGCGTCGATGCGCGATACCGCGCTACGCGCCCTCGAAGTCGCCGCGGCGAGCAACATCGCGTCGACGCAGCAGATCGTCCTCAGCGACGTCGAGCCGTACACCGCCGCCTGGGCGTCGCAGTACCAAATCGACCCGTGGTCGATTCCGATCGAGAAGAAGATCGAGCATTTGATGAACGCGACCGAGCCGATGCGGAGCGACGCGCGCATCCATCAGGCGTCGGGCGAGATCTCGTGCTACCGGCAGGAGAAGACCTTCGCCTCGACGCTCGGGAGCTTCATCGAGCAGACGACGACGGAGATGGGCGGCGGGATCGAGGCGGTTGCGATCGAGGGCAACGAGTTCCAGCGCCGCACGTACCCGAACCCGTTCGGCGGTGACTTCCAGGCCGAGGGGTGGGAGTTCATCGAGCGGCTCGACCTGGCGCACAAAGGGCTGCAGGTGCGCGACGAGGCGCTCGCGCTCCTCGCCGCGCCGAAAGCGCCGGCCGGACGCTTCGACCTGATCGTCGGGAGCGCCCAGCTCGCGCTGCAGGTCCATGAATCGTGCGGCCACCCCACCGAGCTCGATCGCGCGATGGGCCTCGAGATCTCGCTCGCGGGCGGCTCGTTCCTGCAGCCGGACATGCTCGGCAAGTTCCGCTACGGATCGGACCTCGTCACGATCGTCGCCGACGCCACGGTTCCCGGCGCGCTCGGCTCGTTCGCGTTCGACGACGACGGCGTGCCGGCGCAGCGGTTTCCGCTGATCGACCGCGGCATGTTCGTCGACTACTTGACCGGCCGCGACACAGCGCCTGCGCTCGGCCGCAGGTCGAACGGCACGGTCCGCGCGGAGAGCGCGGCGCGGATTCCGATCATCCGGATGACGAACATCAACCTCGAGCCGGGGACGACGCCGCTCGCCGACATCATCGCCGGCACGAAGCGCGGCGTCTTCGTCGAAACGAACAAGTCGTGGTCGATCGACGACGTCCGCCTCAACTTCCAGTTCGGCTGCGAGATCGCGTACGAGATCGTCGACGGGAAGCTCGGCAGGCTGATGAAGAACCCGCTCTACACCGGAATCACGCCGGAGTTCTGGCGCTCGTGCGACGCCGTCGCCGACCGGTCGAGCTGGCAGATCTGGGGCCTTCCGAACTGCGGGAAGGGCGATCCGATGCAGACGATGCGCGTCGCGCACGGCGCGCCCGCCGCGCGTTTTCGCAACGTGGAAATGGGCTGATGCGCACGGAACGCGACTCCTTCGCCATTCTCGACCGCGCCCTCGGCGCCGCCGGCACCGAGGCGGACGCGTCGTTCATCTCGGTCGATCAGAACATCTCGCGATTCGCGAACTCGAACGTCCACCAGAACATGTCGGAGGTCAGCGCCGGTCTGACGCTGCGCGTGATCGTCGACGGCTCGATGGGTGTCGCGTCGACGACTTCGTTCGACGACGATGAGATCCGCCGTACCGCCGATCTTGCGCGGGAGGCGGCGAAGCACTCCAGCCCACTCCAGAACTTCACCGGCCTCAATCGCGAGAACGCGCCGCTGCCCGCGGTCGTGACGTTCGACGAAGGGACGGCGAGCATCACGCCGGCCGAGAAGGCGCACGAGCTGCGGGCAATGTTCGACGGCGGCCGCGAGCACGATGTCCAGTTCGCCGGCGCGTATCTGACTTCTCGCGCCTCGGTTGCCTGCGCGAACACGCACGGAATCCGGCGATACGCGCCGCTGACGTACGCCGATTCGACGGTCATTGCGCTGCACGCGCGTGGCTCCGGGCACGCCAGCCGTTGCGCGCGCCGGGCGAACGAAGTCGACATCGCCTCCCTCGGGAAAGAGGCGACGATGAAGGCGACCGTTCGACTCGACAACATCGAAGATATCGATCCCGGAGCCTTCGACGTCATCCTCGAGCCCCCTGCGCTCGCCGAGGTGTTCGAGTGGATGACGATGATCGCGTTCACGGGCCAGGCGTTCGAGGATGGCTCCTCATTCCTCGTCGACCGCCTCGGCCAGCGCATCGCAGGCGAGAATTTCACCGTTGCTGACGACGCGCTCGACTCGTCGTTCCTCCCCTTCCCGTTCGATCTGGAAGGATTCGCAAAGCGCCGCGTGCCGCTCATCGAGAACGGCGTCGCACGCACGCCGATGGTCGACAAGGCATACGCCGATCGTCTGCGCCTCACGCCGACCGGGGGAACGTGGCACCTCGGCGGCGCCGATCACGGAACGTCGTTCCACATCTCGATCGACGGCGGCGACGCGACGCGCGAGGAGATGATCGCCTCGACGAAGCTCGGCATCTGGGTGACGCGATTCAACTACGTCAACGGCCTGCTCGAACCGAAGAGCGCCCTCATGACCGGAACCACGCGCGACGGCACCTTCCTGATCCGCGACGGAGAGATCGCCGCGCGCCTTCCGAACCTCCGCTGGACCCAGTCGATGGTCGAGGCGTTCTCGAACATCGAGTCGCTCACGCGCGAGCGGCGACGGGTCTCCACCTGGTACAACATGTTCGGCGGGACGATCGCTCCCCTCATGAAAATCCGAGGTTGGCACTTCACAGGCAAGTCGGTTTAGGGGAATGGCGCAGTACATCATCCGACGCCTGCTGCAGTTGATCCCGATCACCCTCGGGATCATGACGCTGATCTTCTCGCTCATTCACATGATCCCGGGCGATCCGGCCGTCCAGATCGCGGGCGAAGGGGCGCGGCCGGAAGACGTTCTCGCGATCCGGAAGGCGCTCGGCCTCGACCAGCCGCTCTGGTCCCAGTACGTTCACTATCTCGGCCGCCTCGCGCACGGCGACCTCGGCGTCTCGTTCCGCACGAGCACCCCCGTGGCGCAGGAGATCATGCACCGCTATCCGGCGACGATGGAGCTCGCATTCGGTGCGATGTTCGTCGCGATCCTGGTCGCCTTTCCGCTCGGAATGATCTCGGCGATCTACCGCAACTCCTGGATCGACAACGTCGCGCGCTTCTTCGCGCTGATCGGCGTCTCGATGCCGAGCTTCTGGTTCGGCCCATTGCTCATCATCGCGTTCGCGATCAATCACACGTGGTTTCCGGTGTCGGGACGCGATGAGGGTCTGCGCTCGCTCGTTCTGCCCGCGGTAACGATGGGGCTCGCCCTCTCCGCGATCCTGACGCGCATGATCCGGGTCAGCGTCGCTGAGGAGCTGAACCAGCTCTACATGACGACGGCGATCGCGAAAGGGGTGACGCGGGTCAAAGCGATCTTCCGGCATGCGCTGAAGAACGCGCTCATCCCGGTCATCACGGTTCTCGCGCTGCAGTTCGGATCGCTCCTCACCGGCGCCATCATCACGGAACAGATCTTCTCGTGGCCCGGCCTCGGCCGGCTGCTGATCACGTCGATCAACACGCGCGACTACCCGCAGGTCCAGGCCTCGATCCTGGTCATCGCGGTGACGTACATCCTCGTGAACTTCATCAGCGACCTGCTGTACGCGGCGGTCGATCCGCGGATCAAGCTCGAATGAGACGCCTCGTCCGAAACTTCGCGTTCGCCTCCGGGGCGCTGTTGACGATCGTGCTGATCGTCGTCGCGATCGCGGCGCCGCTGCTCGCACCGTTCGATCCGAATGCGCAGGACACGATCCGGCGCCTCGAGCCGCCATCGCACCAGCATCCCCTCGGCCTCGACGACCTCGGCCGCGACGTTCTCTCGCGCATCCTCTACGGTGCCCGCGTCTCCTTGCGTGTCGGCTTCAGCGTCGTTCTGATCGCGGCCGCGATCGGAATCGCGCTCGGCTCGACCGCCGGCTACTTCGGCGGCGCGATCGACGTCACGATCATGCGCATCTGCGACATCCTGCTGGCGTTCCCCGGGATCCTCCTCGCCATCGCGCTCGTCGCGGTCCTCGGCCCGAGTCTCAACAACGTCATCCTGGCGCTCGCGACGATCGGATGGGTCGGTTACGCGCGTCTCGTGCGAGGACAAGTCTTGAAAGTGCGCGAGATGGAGTACGTCACCGCCGCGAAGGCGCTCGGCGCCCGCTCGCCGCGCGTGATCGTGCTGCACGTCCTACCGAACGTCATCAACCCGGTCATCGTCATGGCGACCCTCGGCCTCGCCGGCGCGATTCTGGCCGAGGCGGCGCTCAGCTTCCTCGGTCTCGGCGTGCAGCCGCCGACGCCGTCATGGGGGGCGATGCTCACCTCCGGCCGGCAGTACCTCGGCATCGCGAACCACCTCGCGATCTATCCGGGCATTGCGATCATGCTCGCCGTCATGGGCCTCAACTTCCTCGGCGACGGCTTGATCGACGCCCTCGATCCGAAGTACCGCAAGCGGATGGAGTAGTGCGCGTCGTCTCGCTCGTCCCCTCGCTGACGGAGACGCTGTTCGACCTCGGCGCCGGCGCAGAGGTCGTCGGCATCACCGACTGGTGCATCTTCCCGGAAGGCCTGACGCTACCGCGTGTCGGCGGCACGAAGAACCCGCGCATCGACGAGATCCGCGCGCTCGAGCCGGACATCGTCTACATGAATCAGGAGGAGAACCTCGCGAAACATGCCCGCGAGATCGAAACGTTCGCTCGCGTGCATGTCTCCGAGCCGAAGACGGTCGATGACGTCGCCACGCTCTTTCGCGAGCTCGGCGGCATCCACGATCGCGACCCGCAGCCGCTGCTCGATCGGCTCGCCGCCGCGCGTGCGATGCCGAAACGCGATTTCACCTTCGCTGTCGCGATCTGGAAGAAGCCGTGGATGTGGTGCGGCGGCGATACCTACGTGAGCGATCTCGTCGAACAGAGCGGCGGACGGAACGTGCTCCGCGACCAGACGCGATATCCGGCGATCGATGTCGCGGAGATCGAGTCGGATGTCATCTTCCTTCCCGATGAGCCGTACGCCTTCACAGCGGACGATGCGAAAGCGATCGCGACTTCCCGCGTCGTCAGTCGCGTCATCGGACCCTTCCCCGGCCACCTCTTCACATGGCACGGCTCGCGAACGATCCTCGGCCTCGATTTCCTGAAGAGCCTACGTTTCGAGTAGCTCCTGGGCCCAGGTACGTATCGTCTCTTCGACGGCTTCCAACTGCTTCGTGAAGAAGTGATCCGCGCCGGTGACGATGACGCTCTCGGCGTTGCGGATGTGCTGCACCACCTTCTCGAGTTTGGAGACGTCGCCGAACTCGTCCTGCGTCCCGTGGAGGAACAGCATCGGTTTCTCGCAGTGCCGGAGGTAGCCGAAGTCGTACTTGTTCACCGGCGTGCCGATGAGGAAGAGGCCGGCGATGTCCGGGAGCTCACAGGCGACGCGGCTGGCGACCCACGCGCCGAACGAGAAGCCGCCAACGATCATCTTCAGACCGGGGTGTTTGCGCCTCCCCCAGTCGATCGCCGCGGTGACGTCGTCGAGCTCCCCCTCACCTTCGTCGTGGGAACCGGCGCTCGTCCCCGTTCCGCGAAAGTTGAAGCGAAGCGTGGCGACATTCGCGTTCTCGAGGCCGCGCGCGGCGCGGAAAACGACCTTGTTGTGCAGCGTCCCGCCGCCGAGCGGGTGCGGGTGGCAGACGACGGCGATGGCCGCCGGATCCTGCAGGTCGCGGTAGAGCGCTTCGAGCCGGCCGGCGCTCGAATAGACATCGACGTGACGTAGCGGTTTCGCGTTCACGACAGATTCGACGTCGTCTCGCGCACCGGCGCCAGGCGCACGAGCACGCGATCTCCGTCGACCTTCACTTCATGCATGGTGATGCAGATGTCCGGGTTTCCGGGACAGAGTCCGTTCTCGAGATTGAATCCCCAGAGGTGCCACGGACAAACGATCTCGTCGCCGATGACGTCGCCTTCCGTGAGGGGCCCGCCGCGATGCGGGCAGCGGCTCTCACTCGCGAAGAAGCCCTTCGCGGTGTGGTAGAGCGCGATCGTCTCGGCCAACACCTTGACGCTTTTCACACGTCCGACCGGGAGATCGCTCACGCGCGCGACTTCAATGAATTCGACAGCGACTTCCACGCGCGCGAAGGGTAGCACGCGCTACGCCACCCAAACGGGCCGCGGAACGCCGTTGCGTCCGACGACCGCATCGACGTCCCACTTGCCCGGGATTTCGGTCGCACACTTCGGGCACTTCCCGTCCACCAGCGAGCACGACGTCACGCGGAACCCGGTCCGGCCGATGACGACGGTGTCGCATTTCGGGCAGTGCGTCGACTCGAGGTCGCCGAAGGCGCCGGGGATGTTGCCGGGGTAGATGTAGCGCAAACCCGCGCGCTTCCCGATCTCGTACGCGCGCAAGAGCGTCCGGGCGTTCGTGTTGCCGTTGCCGGTCATCTTGTAATCCTCGTGGAACGCCGTGATGTGCCACGGGATGTTCACGTCGACCGACGCGAGGAACTCCGCGATCTTCGTGAGCTCTTCGTCGGAGTCATTGAACTTCGGCACGACGAGCGTGACGACCTCCGTCCAGATGCCGCGCTCCTTGAGACCGCGGATCGTGTCGAGCACCGGCTGCAGCACGCCGCCGAGGTCGCGGTAGTGGCGCTCGTCGAATCCCTTGAGATCGACCTTGTACATGTCGATGTACGGCGCGATGTAGTCGAGCACCTCGGGCGTCCCGTTTCCGTTCGAGACGTACGAGCATTTCAGCCCCGCCGCCTTCGCTTCCTTGAACACTTCGACGGCCCACTCGGAGGTGATGAGCGGCTCGTTGTACGTCGAGGTGATGACGCTGGCGCCGTGGCGTCTCGCGAGACGCACGAGATCGGAAGGTTCGACATCGGTCGGCGGAGCGATCGCCGCCGGATCGCGCAGCGCCTGCGACGTCACCCAGTTCTGGCAGTAGCCGCAGTGATAATCGCAGCCGAACATGCCGAACGAGAGCGCCAACGCGCCGGGATAGGCGTGGAAAAACGGCTTCTTCTCGATCGGGTCAACCTGCAGCGCCGCGGCGTAACCACGCGGGACGCGCAACACACCGTCTTCGTTGTAGCGGACTTTGCAGATGCCGCGGAGCCCGTTGAGGATCTTGCAGCGGTGCCCGCACGAGAAGCAGCGGACCGCCTTATTGTCGAGCTTCTCGTACAGCTCGCCTTCTGTCGTCCGCTGGGCGAGGATTTCGCCCAGCGTGGTTTGTTCCTGCGTGAGTGGCATGCACTCAAAAACGCGCGCGGGACGGACGAAATTCTTTTCTCGCGATCCACTGCGACAAAGCGTAAGTGCCGAATGCGAGCGCGATTCCGGCGATGCCGTCGATGAGGTAGTGCCAGCCGGTGATCATCGATCCGATGAAGACGAAGAACGCGGCCAGCGTGAAAAGAATCGCACCCGGACGCCACCATTTGCGCATCCAGATCGCGATCTGGGTCTGCGTGGCGACGTGCAGGCTCGGGAACGCGGCGATACCGAACGAAACGGAAATCTTCTCGGGACCGAGACCGCGCGAAAGCCGGATCACCGCCTGGTAGTTCCGCATCAGCATCGCCTGGCTCCACTGCGTCCAGCCGAGCCCTTTGTCATAGGGAAACCAGATATCGGGAAATCGATACGCCGGCCCCAGCGACGGGACGGTCATGTACAACCACGCGCCGATCAACCACATCACGACGCTCGAGGTCATGAAGGTGACGCGGGCGCGGCGTCGCGGCATCGAGAAGAAGAAGCCGAGGGCGAACAACATGCCGCCGAGGAAGAAGGAGGAGTACGTCTGGTCGATGAAGCGGAGAAAAGTCGTATTCGAGAAGAGCTGCAGGAAGAACACCGACGGCGACATCCCGAAGAAGAGCGCCGTGTCGATCCGGTACAAAGCGGCGTCGTAGAGCACCGGATGGAGGATGGGGACGAGAAGCTTGATCCAGCCGTACGTCTCGGCGAGAAAGACCATCGCCACCAACAGCCGGCAGGTGTCGATCAACCAGCCGCGCGAGGTAACGATCCGCGCGTAACGTCGCCCATGCCCCCGCCGCCACGCGAGGAGAAAACGGAGGAGGATACCGGCGATCGTGGCGTACAGCGGCTTGAGGCCCGCATTGACCGCGCTCTCCTTCATCGTGATGAGGGCGTTCTCAGGGACCATCCAGAACACCCACGCTGTGTTGAGATAGAGCACGATCTCGAAGACGTACGGCCGCAGCTTCATCGCCGGCTGAGTTTATCCTTTCGCCCCATGATCACCTCCGAAGCGCGCGACCGGGTCGTCACCATCACGCTGAATCGTCCCGACAAGCTGAATGCGTTCATCGGAACGATGCGCGAGGAGTTGCGCGATGCGCTCGCCGCCGCGGAGCACGACGCCGGCTGCCGAGCCGTCGTGATCACCGGCGCCGGCCGCGCCTTCTGCGCCGGAGGCGACGTCGATTTCATGAGCGGCCTGCAGCGCGAAGGGAACGTGGCCGCCTTTCGAAAGCTCCTCGACGCCGGCCGCGACGTGGTCCTCCAGATCGCGACGATGGAGAAGCCGGTGATCGCCTCGGTCAACGGCATCGCCGCCGGCGCCGGATGCAACCTCGCGCTCGCGTGCGACTACCGCATCGCGTCGGATAACGCGAAGCTCGGCGAGACGTTCGTGAAGATCGGCCTCCATCCAGACTGGGGTGGCACGTGGCTCCTCCCGCGGCTCGTAGGCCGCAGCCGCGCCGCGGAACTGCTGATGACGGGGCGAATGATCGACGCGAACGAAGCGCTCGCGATCGGGATGCTCGACCGCGTCGTTCCGGCGTCGGAGCTCGCGAATGAGACGACGAAGCTGGCGCAGTCGATCGCGAACGCGCCACCGATCGCCGTCGCCGGCATCAAGCGCGCCCTGGAGGCAGCGGAGCGGAACGACCTCCGCTCGCAATTGGAGCTCGAGGCCGAACACCAGCTGCGTGCGTTCCAATCAGCTGACGCTGCCGAAGGGTTGAACGCGTTCTTCGACAAGCGGCCCCCCGCGTTTCGCGGCGAGTGACCGGTTACGCCACCTATCAGGCCCCCTATTAGGCCAACGACCGCGCGATCACGAGCGTCTGGTCGTCCTTTTGTGGCGCTCCGGCGGTGAAATGGTCGACGCTCGCGGCGATGCTGTCGCGGAGCGCGGCGGGAGTCGTGCCGGCGGCGAGGATCTCCTCGAGCCGTGCGTTCTCGAATTCTTCCCCCGCCACGTCTTCCGCCTCGGTGATTCCGTCGCTGTAGAGCACCACGGACGATCCGGGTGGAAAAGGCCGTCGCTGCGTCGAATAGCGCGTGCTCGGAAGGATCCCGATCGGCAGTCCATGCGAACGGATCTGATCGAGCTTCCCGCCGTCCTTTCCATGGTGGACGATGTACGCGGGGTTGTGCCCCGCATTCACGAACTCGAGCGTCTCGTTCTCGCGATCGATCGAGACGATGACCATCGTGACGAACTTGTTCTCGGCCGACCAGTTGTGAATGTGCCGGTTCAGCTCCGTAGCAATGTCTCCGATCTCGCGCCCTTCGGCGAAGAGGAGCTGCGTCGCCGCGTGCAGCGCGGAGACGAGGAGCGCGGCCGGCATCGATTTTCCCGCGACGTCGGCGACGAGCATCGTCAGCACGCCGTCGCGAACGAAAAATGCGTGATAGTCGCCGCCGACCTGTTTCGCCGGACGCGCGAGCGTCGCGATCTCGATTCCCTCCACCTCCGGGATCGCCTTCGGAAGAATGTCGCGCTGGATCGTCGCGGCGAGCTCCAGCTCCCGCTCCATCGCCTGCTTCTCGAGCGCCTCGCGGTGGAGACGTGCGTTCTCGAGTGCAATGGCGACCTGGCTCGCGAAGAGCGACAGCAGGCGCAGCTCGTTCGCCTCGAACGCGCCGATGCCGCCGTCGCGCGTCTCACGGTCGGCCGCGGCGAGCACGCCGATGACGTCGCTGTTGCCGCGGATCGGCAGCGCCACGAACGCCATGCACGCGGGGAAGATGCAGTCGGTGTTCTCCTCGAACGTCAGCGGCACGCCCTCGCGGACGAGTTGCTGGGCGAGGTCTTCGTCGAGAAAATCGCTCCGTACCTCGCCGAACGATCGATAGAGGCGGAAGCCGGCGCCGTCGCGGAGGAAGAGCGCCGCGCGGCGCGCGTTGATGAGCGAGATCATCCGGAAGAGGATCTCGTCCGCGAGATCGTCGATGTTGAGCGTCGCCGCGATCGAGAGGCCGATGTCGTAGAGCGACTCGAGCTCCCACAGACGGTACTTGAGCTGGAAGTCGCCTTCGCGCGTCTCCTGCAGCAGGCGGTGATTCGCGAGCAGCGTCGCGAGGTACGTCGCGGCGGCCGAGGCGGAGCGGACGTCTTCATCCGTCGCCGACTCTCCGGAAAGCGCGAGCATCCCGAGGTGATCGCGCGTCGTGCGGAGCGGGACGAGGAGCCTGGCCATGGCGAGCGACTGGTCGTCAGCGAGAATGGCGGGAGCTTCGAAGGAGTGCGCGGCGGCGAGGCGGAGCGGGGCGTCGCGCGTTTCGCGCAAGTAGATGGCGCCGCCGTCGAATGGAGTGTGCCGCGCGAACGCGCCGAGGATCAGCGGCGCGTGATCGTGCGCCGCGACCTTTTCGATTTGCTGGAGCTCGGAGAGGAGTTCGGCCAGCGGCATGGGGGCGAGAATACTACGCCGCCAGCCCCAGCTCCTTCGCCGCCGTCTCCTCATCGGCGAAGATCGAGGCGTAGTTCGCGAGCCCCATGATCTGGAAGGTCTTGTGGATGACGGGAGTCAGGCAGCAGAAGCCGATCTTGCCCCCCTGCTCGATCATCTTCTCGATGATCTCGATCAGGATGCTGATGCCGATGGAGTTGACGATCTTCGTCTCGCGCAGGTTGAGCAGCAGCACGCGGACGCCGTCGTTCATCAGCTCATAGGCGCGATTGGCGATCTCCTCGCCGCCGACGTTGTTGATGTAGCCCTTCGTGTAGAGGACCGCGCCGCCCGATCGGCGATCGACTGCCACTCGCAATTCCTCATTCATGATGTCTTCTCGTCGTGCGCGTGATCGTACTTCACCATGTGGATCGTGGTGCCATGCGCACTCGTGGTGATCTCGACTTCGTCCATGTGCGCCTCGATGATCTGCAGGCCCCACCCTCTCTTGTGAGTGGCGCCGAGATGCTGGCGCCGTACGCGGGCCTCGTTGACGTCGAATCCTTTCCCGTGATCGGTAATCCAGATATCGATGCGCGGGCCGTCGTCTTCCGTGGTGCCGACGAATCTTAGATACATGCGATTGTCGGCGCAACCGGAGTGCTCCCGAGCGTTGATGCACGCCTCGATGATCGCGTGCGTCATCTCGTCCACCTTCTCGGAGCTCATCCCGAGCTCCCGGGCGAGATTGCCGGCTGCGCGTGCGGCGGCGATCTCGATATCCGGGACCATCGGGAGAGTCAGCTCCATCTGGCGCTCGGCCGTTGGCATCATTGCGAAGACTTTCTGATTGAAACGGGCCTCAGAACGCCAGGAAGAGCGCGGCGACGGTCTTGATCCAGTCGGGGAAGGCGCCGAGGCGGTCGAGCGCGATCAATGCCAGCGTGTTCACTCCCAGCATCGCGGGGAGAAGAACCTGGACCGACAGCAGCGATTCGACCTTGGTGCGGGTGGTGGTTGCGATGTTGTTCATGGGTAGCCCCCTCATTCGTCAGGCCAGTCCAAGAGCAACGGAGCGGCCATATGGCCAACCTCGCCTCCGCATCGCCCAAACTACTGATCACGTTCAACTTACGCGACTCTCCCCATCTTGCGCCCTGTTACGACCACTGTGGCATTCTGCTACAAAAGAGAATAATGCCACATTTTCTAGACCGTAAGCCATTATCTCTGAGCATGTTGCTAGTGTACGTCCCATTTGTCCCCAGTTGGGGCGTGCTGGGACACATCGTCACGTTTTCGATAGAGGGTCTTCCGGTCGACGCCGAGGATTTTCGCTGCTTTCGAGAGATTTCCGTTCGTGGAGGCCAAAACTTTGGCGATGTAGCGGGCCTCCAGCTCCCCCAGAGTCGGGAAATCGTCGGGTAGAGACGCCCGTTCGCCGGCCACAGCTGATTCCGGCAGCAGGAGGTCCCCGGGATCGATGACCGGGTCGACCGTCAGCGCGAGCGCCCCTTCGATCAGGTTCTCGAGCTCGCGCACATTCCCTGGAAACGGATAGCGCATGATCTGCTGCATCGCTTCCTGCGTGATCCGGACGTCCTTGAGCCCCTCGCGCTTGCCATATTTGTCGAGAAAGAAGCGGACGAGCTTCGGGATGTCGTCTTTACGATCCCGCAGCGGCGGCAGCACGATCTCGACGACCTTCAGCCGGTAATAGAGATCCTGCCGGAACTCGCCCTTCTCGATCATCTCCTCGAGGCCGCGGTGGGTCGCCGAAAGAATGCGGACATCGATCGGGATCCGCCGCCGCCCACCGAGTTTTTCGATCTCGCGCTCCTGCAGGACGCGCAGCAGCTTCGCCTGCAGCGTCAGAGGGATGTCGCCGATCTCGTCGAGGAAGACGGTGCCGCCCTTCGCCAGCTCGAACTTGCCGGGCCGCGCCTCGACGCCGGTCGCAACGCCGCGCTCGATCCCGAACAGCTCACTCTCGAGCAGCGTCTCCGGCAGCGCGGCGCAGTTGATCGCCACGAAGGGGCCGTCTTTCCGCGCCGAGTTGCCGTGGATGAGGCGTGCCACCATCTCCTTGCCCGTTCCCGACTCGCCGCGGATCAGGACATTCGCCTGCGAGTCGGCGACGCGCGCCACGAGGTCGATCACCCGCTGCATCTTCGGCGAGTCGCCGACCATGAGGCGGTCGGAGTAGTCGCGCAGCATCCGCTGCTTGAGCGACCGGTTCTCGTCCTCCAGCGTCTCGCGCATGAGGTCGAGCTTGTGGAAGGTGCGCGTGTTGTCGATCGCCGCGCCGCCGATTGCGGCCAAAGACTGCAGGAAGCGGAGGTCATCCGCCGAGAAGCTTCCGGTCGCCCCGCGCTCTTCCTTCCCGCCGACGCCGATGACGCCGACGATCGTGTCGCCCGCGACCATCGGCGCGATGAGAAGGTCGCGCCCCGTGATGAACATCGCCTCGCGCGACGCCAGCACCTGCCGCACGGCGGGGTCGGCAACGAGCTGCTCGCCCGTCTGGTCGGTCTCGAAGGTGTGGACGCCCTGGACGTTCAGCTTTTCGTCCAGGGAGAAGGCGAATCCGATCGTCGCGTCGAGGACGCCGACGGCCCTGTGCATCAGCTCCTCGAGCAACTCGGCCTCGGGGCGCAGGGTATTCAGCGCGCGTCCGACGTCGTAGAGCGCTTCGAGCTGGAGCAGTTTCCGTTTGAGTTCGAAGTTCGTCTGGGACAATCAGCTTTTCCCTCTCGCCCGCCGGCACTCGCCCAGGAGAAAGTCACAGTTCCAATCGTCGTAAAACGGCTTCGACATCTCATAGATTCTGACGAAGAGCGTCTCCGCCTCTTCGTACCGTCCGAGCTTCATGTCCGTCCGCGCCAGGAAATACGTGGCGCGGATGGTCTGCGGATCGGGCTCGTTCTTCTCGACGATGGCCCGGAATTCCGCCTCCGCCTCGGCGAAGTTGCGGCGCTGATAGGAGCATAGGCCCCGCGAGTAGTCGTCGCTCTGGTTGCAGGTCGACGGCGGGGCCGCGAGTGCGCTAGTCGCAATGAGTGCGAGAATCAGCGCGCGATGCATGTCTCAGAGAATAAGCCGCTTCGCCTCGGAATCCTAGGCGGCGGCCGCGCGGCGTGGGCCTACGGCTCGTCGTGGCGCCGCATCGGATGGCCCATCGACGGCGTCTGGCTGCGTCCCGAATCGCAGTCGCAGCTCCCGGAACTGCTCGACGTGCCGCGCAAAGCAATAGAGGATCTCGATGCCGACCTCCTCCTGATCGCCGTCACCGACCGCGCCATCCAGGAGGTAGAGCGGCGGACGTCCTCGTCCGCCCTTTCGTTCCACGCCAGCGGCGCGATGCCGGCGCCCCCCGATGGCTTCTCGCTACACCCTCTGAGATCCCTCCCTCCGGTCGGATCGCCCTCCGATCTCCAGGGCGCCCTCCTCGTTTTCGAAGGCCAGCACGCGGACGTCGCAAAGCGAATCGCCGGCGCCATCGGCGCGCGCTTCGCGGAGATCGCCCCGGCCGACAAACCGCGCTACCACGCCGGCGCCGTCTTCGGATCGAACTACGTCGCGGCGATGCTCGACATCGCCGAACGGCTGATCGGAATCGACAACGCGCGCGACGACATCGTCGCCCTCGCCGAATCCGCCATCGCCAACTGGCGGGCTCATACCGATGCCCGCCGCTTCACCGGTCCCGCCGCGCGTGGCGATCAGGGAGTCATCGAACGGCACATCGAAGCGTTGGGCGACGACCCGCAAGTCCAGGAAATCTACAAACTTCTGGCCGCTGAGATCGCCCGCGCGATTCTTGCTAGGCAAAAGTAGCGGGTGCTACCATCGACCCCGTTTTGTGAACCGAAAATGGTCTTCTTCAATTACGCCACCATGCAGATGGCAGCCAAGATCGTGTACTACGGTCCGGGCCTCTGCGGGAAGACCACAAACCTCCACCACATCTATTCGAAGACCTCGCCGCAAAGCCGCGGCGAGATGGTGAGTCTCGAGACCGAGACCGACCGCACTCTCTTCTTCGACCTGCTTCCGATCGACGTCGGCGTCATCGGCGGCTTCAAAACGCGTCTGCAGCTCTACACCGTCCCCGGCCAGGTCTTCTACAACACCACGCGCAAGCTCGTGCTGAAGGGCGTCGACGGCATCGTCTTCGTCGCCGATTCTCAGGCGGCGATGCTCGACGCGAACCGCGAGAGCTTTCAGAACCTCCGCGAGAATCTGAAGGACATCGGCCTCGTCCTCGACGAAATCCCGCTGATCGTCCAGCTCAACAAGCGCGATCTCCCGAACACCGCCGCCCCGGAGACGATCCTCAAAGCGCTCGATCCGGACCGCGAGATCGATTCGGTCCAGGCGGTTGCTTACAAGGGCGAAGGCGTCTTCGAGACGCTCAAGCTCATCTCGAAGCTGACGCTCCGGACGCTGCGCCGCCGGATGACCGGCGAAGACGTGGGGAAGTCGTCCAGGCGCGATTCCGGCACCTTCCGCGTGAAGGAGCAGACGCCGCTCCCCTCGTCGCGCACGATCGCGGCGACGACAGCGCTTCCTCCAACGAACGCGGTCGGAAGCAGCGTCGCGGCGCAGGCGCCCGGATTCGGCGCGGCGGCCGCCGCGACAACGGCCATCGAAGAGCCAGAGATCGTAGCCTCGCTCTCGGAACAGACTGAAGAAATCGAGGTACTCGACCCCTCCGAGGAGTTGGTCAACGACGAGATCGCGGCGAGCGTGAACCTCGAGACCGGCGTCGACACCCGCACGATCGCCGACGAGCCGATCGATGAGGTGCCGTCGACCCAGTACATCCCGCCACCCGAGCCCGAGCCTGAACCCGAGCCGGAGGTGATCGAAGCCGCGGCACCGTTCCCCGAGCCCGAGCCGATCATCAGTTCGCCCCTTCCCGAAACTGCCGCACCGGCACCCATGCCCGAGGTGAAGCACGTGAAGATGCGCACCTCGGTCGACGTGATGGCGGAGCTCGAGGCGTTGCGCAAGCGCGCCACGGCGACGACGCCGAAGAAGAAAGAAGCGACCGCGCCGGCCGCCGTGGCAGCATCGCCGCCGAAGCGCGATCTCCATAGAACACTCGCGATGCACACCGCGCCGGAGACTGTCGCTCGCGCCAAAACGGTGCGACTTACGGTATCCTTTGAAGACGAAGCCGGTGTCGTCCAGACCGAGGAGAAGACGATCGAAGTCGAGGATCTGGGCAACGTCCGGTCACTGGCAGTCGATCTCAAAATCGCTCTCGAGTAGTACGGGACGGGGAGGTGGGATGTGAAGTCGCGATGGCTCGTGATCGTTGCTTTTCTTGCGGCCGGATGCGCATCCACCAGTCCTCAGACCTCGGTCCTCGGTCCTCAGAAACAGCTCCCTGCCTCTTCTGACATCGCCGATCTACGCTCGCAGCTCGAAGAGGCACGGGCGGCGATGGTGGCGCGGGAGACGGCGCCTCCGGTGCCCGTCGCGGTCGATCTCGATGCCGCGGTGTCGATGCCGATTCCCGACAATCACTTTGTCAAGAGCGCGGTAGTGCTCTTCTCCTCTTCGCTGAAGAGCGACATCCAGACCTACCTCACCCGCTCGGCGCGCTACAAGAAGATGATCGAGAAAGAGCTGGCCGAGGCGGGGCTGCCGAAAGGGCTCGCGTACCTGCCGGTGATCGAGAGTGGTTACTCGACGACGATGACTTCGCGCGCCGGCGCGCGCGGGATGTGGCAGTTCATGGGCGAGACGGCGCGCGAGTACGGCCTCCGCGTCGACTGGTGGGTCGACGAGCGCGCCGATCCGGAGCGCTCGACGAGGATCGCCGTGCAGTACATCAAGGATCTCTATCGCCAGTTCAACGACTGGCCGCTCGCGCTTGCGGCGTACAACGGCGGCCCTGGCCGCATCCAACGCGCGCTCGCCGACAACAACGTCACGACTTTCTGGGAGCTGTGCGACCTCGGCGCGATTCCGAAGGAGACGCGCGGCTACGTCCCGACGTTTTACGCGACGCTCGCCATCGCATCTGATCCGGCGACGTACGGATTCAAACTGGCGAAGCCGGACGAGGGCAGCCTCGCACGCGTCGAGTTGCAGGGACCGCTCTCGCTCAAGTACCTCGCGCAGGTCGCCGGCGTCGACGCCGACACGCTGCGCGATCTCAATCCGTCGCTTCGCCGCGGCATCGTGCCGCCCGGCCGCGCGTCGGTGCGCGTTCCAGCGAAGGCAGCGGATGCGATCGTCGCGCGCGCCGCGTCGCTCCGCAGCGAAGACACCGACCTGACGGTCTGCTCGTACACGCTGCGCGACGGCGACTCGCTCAAGAAGCTCGCGCGCTCGCTCGGCGTGAACGTCGACACGCTGCTCGCCATGAACGGCCTCCGCTCGCCGTCGCGTGTCAGCGAAGGCGATTCGGTTTACCTCCCCGTCCGCTCCCGTGACCTCGGCACGCTCCTCCACGCCGAGGCGGTCTACCACGCCGTGGAGAAGGGCGACACGCTCTACTCCATCGCGAAGAAATACGCCCTCACCGTCGACGAGCTCCGCGACCTCAACGACATCTCGCGCGGCGAGAAGCTCCACCGCGGACAGAAGCTGCGCGTCAACGCTCCGCGCACGCTTACTGCAGGGGGGATGTAGGCGGAGGAAGATTCGTATGGCCCGGGGATTCGAGTCGAAATCAGTTCAGGAACAGTGGCAGGACGCCGAGGCGCGAGCCGAGCTGAAATCGAAACCGAAACGTGAAGCGGCGGAGATCGAGCTCGACAAAAAGCGTGAATCGCTCGACCTTTCGCGCCGCCGCGTGATGCACGATCTGGAGACCACGACGAGCGAAACGCGCAAGTCGTCGCTCCGCGCGGCGCTCACGCATCTCGAGGCCGAACTGGCAAAGCTGCGCTAACGCATTGAAATCTCTGCCAGCGCTTGTTAGTTTCGCGCCCCATGGCAGCGAGTAGCGACTACAAAAAGACTCTCAACCTTCCGGACACCGCCTTCCCGATGAAGGCGAACCTGCCGCAGAACGAGCCGAAGCGGCTCGAGCGGTGGCGCGAGATCGACCTCTACTCGCTGATTCGCGCGAAGGCCGCCGGCAAACCGAAGTTCATCCTGCACGACGGGCCGCCGTACGCCAACGGCGCGATCCACATCGGCCACGCGCTCAACAAGATCCTCAAAGATCTCGTCGTGAAATCGCGCACGATGATGGGCTTCGACTCGCCGTACGTGCCGGGATGGGACTGCCACGGCCTCCCTATCGAGCACGCCGTCGACAAGCAGCTCGGCTCGAAGAAGAAGGAGATGTCGGACGCCGACATCCGCCGCGCCTGCCGCGAGTTCGCGTCAAAGTACGTCGACCTCCAGCGCACGGACTTCATCCGCCTCGGCATTCTCGGCGACTGGTTCCATCCGTACATGACGATGGCCTACGACTACGAAGCCGAGATCGCCGGCGCGCTCGGCGAGTTCTTCGAGACCGGCATGGTCTACAAGGGCCTCAAGCCGGTGCACTGGTGCTGGTACGACCAGAGCGCCCTCGCCGAGGCTGAGGTCGAGTACAAGGATCACACGTCACCGTCGGTGTATGTGCGGTTCCGGCTCACCGACGAATCCGTGCAGGCGCTCGACCTCCCGATCGAGAAGCCGGCGTACGCCGTCATCTGGACGACGACTCCGTGGACGCTTCCCGCCAACCTCGCGATCGCGTTCCATCCGGACTTCGACTACTCCGTGATCGAGCACGACGGCGCGAACTACATCATCGCGACCGAGCTGCTGAAGACGGTCACCGAGAAGTTCGGCTGGAGCGAGTACCAGCAGGTCAAGCTCTTCAAAGGGAAGACGTTCGAACACCTGAAGTATCGCCACGCTTTTCTTCCGCGCGAGGGCGTCTTCGTCCTCGGCGACTACGTCACGCTCGAAGCCGGTACGGGACTCGTCCACACCGCGCCGGGCCACGGCGCTGACGACTTCGCGACCGGACAGCGTTACGGCCTCCCGACCTACACGCCCGTCAATCATCGCGGCCAGTTCACCGACGACGTCGAGCACTGGGCCGGCCTCCAGGTCTTCAAGGCGAACCCGCAGATCGTCGAGCTGCTGCGCGAGCGCGGCGTCCTCCTCGCCAGCGAGTCGATCACGCACTCGTACCCGCACTGCTGGCGCTGCAAGAACCCGGTGATCTTCCGCGCGACGGAGCAGTGGTTCATCTCGATGGATGACCAAGGCCTTCGTCAGAAGGCCTTACACCAAATTCATAACGTTCAGTGGCACCCGAAGTGGGGTGAAGAGCGGATCGCGCTCATGGTCGAGAACCGTCCCGACTGGTGCATCTCGCGCCAGCGTCTGTGGGGCGTTCCGATCACCGTTCTCTATTGCGAGTCGTGCGGAGAGCCTGTGCACTCGCCCGAGCTCTTCGCGAAGGTGAAGGATCTCTTCCGGCGCGAAGGGGCGGACGCGTGGTACGAGCACGACGCGCGCGAGTTTCTCCCGGAGAACTACGCCTGCAAATGCGGCGGCCGCGATTTCCGGAAGGAGCGCGACATCCTCGACGTCTGGTTCGACTCAGGCTGCTCGCACCTCGCCGTGCTGCTGCCGCGACGTCCCGAGCTGACCTGGCCTGCCGATCTTTACATCGAAGGGCACGACCAGCATCGCGGGTGGTTCCAGTCATCGCTACTCGTCGGAACGGGGCTGAAAGGCGAAGCGCCGTACCACGGCGTCGTCACCTGCGGCTTCATCATCAACGAGTCGGGCGACAAGATGTCGAAGTCGGCCGGCAACGCGCTCTCGCCCCAGGACGTCATGAAGCAGAACGGCGCCGACATCCTCCGCCTGTGGGTCGCGATGGTCGACTACACGGACGACGTGATGTGGGGACCGCAGCTCATCGCCCGCGCCGCGGAGTCGTATCGGAAGCTGCGCAACACAGCGCGATATCTGCTCGCGAATCTCTACGACTTCGATCCGGCGGCCGACTCGGTGCCGCTCGACGAGCTCGCGGACGTCGACAAATGGGCGCTCGATCGCGCCGCGCGCGCGTTCGCCCGCTGCCGGCAGGCTTACGAAGACTTCGACTTCCACATCGTCAACAGCACGCTCCTCTCGCTCTGCAGCGTCGACCTCTCCGCGACGTATGTCGACCTCTCGAAGGACAACATGTACTGCGAGGCGCCGAAGTCGTACGGGCGTCGCTCCGCGCAGACAGCGATGTTCCACATCCTCCGCGGCCTCGTCAGCACCCTCGCGCCGATCCTCTCCTTCACCGCCGATGAGGTCTACGAAGCGATGCCGGGGGCGAAGGAGGCGTCCGTCCACCTCACCGAGTTCCCGACGCTCGCGCCGCCGCTGTCCGACGCCGAGATGATGGCGTGGGACCGCATCCTCGATCTGCGCGCCGCGGTGAACGCCGTCATCGAGCCCGCGCGCAAAGCGAAGCAGATCGGCCAGTCGCTCGAAGCGGACATCACGCTCTACATGAACGTCCCGCGCGAAGACTTCCTCGGCAAGCTCGACGTCGACCTCGCGAAACTCTTCATCGTCTCGCACATCGACATCGAGCCGCTCGACACCTTCACCGGCACCCGCACCGAAGTCCGCGGCCTCGGCGAGATCGGCATCGCCCTCTCCCCCGCCCGCGGCAAGAAGTGCGGCCGCTGCTGGCAGTACCGCGAAGAGGTAGCGGTAGAAGGCGACCTCTGCGCAAGGTGCGAAGACGTCGTTAGCGGAATGGCGGTCGCGGAAGAGCCGACGGTGTAGGTTACGACGCCCACTCCGCCACGAGCTGCTCGCGCGTGCCGAGGTAGGAGTTGCAATCGAGGTTGCCGTTGGCGTCGCCGGGGATGCCGGGCATGCTGCTCGGCTGGGTGCCGGTCGTCGAGTCGGTGTACTGCCAGAGCCAGTACTTCTTCCAACTCGCCTGGACCTTCGGCGTGAGCGTTCCGTACTCCGCCAGCCAGAGGCGGTGCGCGCCGAAGAACTTGTCGACCTTGTTGCCGAGCTGCTGCTTGATGAGACCTCCGCTGTACAAGACGGCTTGCCGGCCGACCTGCTCGTAGAGAAGCGTGAGGAACTCCCGCGCCTGGTCGAGCGTCATCTGGTTGCCCTGCGTCTGTTCGTAGTCGAGCGCGAGCAGCGTTTTCCCGTCCGGCTGCGCCACGTTCAGGAAGTTGTCCACCTGATCCGAGACCGGCTCGTGCGCCGTCCCCCAGTGATACGCCCCCCAGAGCAAGCCCGCGCCGACCGCTTGCTGGCGCCGTCCCGCGTAGGCCGGATCCGTCCCCGTCCCGCCCGTCGACGCCTTGTGAATGATTCCCCACGTCCCCGCAGCAGCAGCGGTAGCGAAACTTGCAACGTTGTCGTTGTGGTACAGGTCGACGACGTGAAAAGCGATGGTGGTCATGTTCAAGGAGGGGCGCCGGAAGGCCATGTCCCTACCTCGACCGATCATCGGCACGGCATAGAATGCCGGTGCAAAAAGGAGGACACACCATGGCCCTCAAGGCGAAGCAAGTGAAGAAGGCGGCGGCTGATCTCGTGGACAAGGCGGCGGATGCGGCCGAGCCGGTGATCGAGGCGGTCCAGAAGCAGGCGAAGAAGATCGCGAAGGCCGCCAAGCCGAAGATCAACGACGCGAAGAAGGCAGTGAAGAAGCAGGCGAAGAAGATCGCGAAAGCGGCCGAGCCGAAAATCAAGGACGCGAAGAAAGCGGCGCGCAACGCCGCGAAAGGCGCGCTCATGGCCGGCTCGAAGAAGCTGAAGAAAGCAGCCAAGGCGATTTGACGCGCTTCGCCGACCTTCATCTTCACACGTACCACTCCGACGGAACGCGCTCGCCGCGTGAGGTGATCGACCTCGCGCGGGAGCGCGGCCTCGACATCGTCGCCATCAGCGACCACGACAACATCGCCGCCTACTTCGAGGTGAAGCGCTACGCCGACGAGCGCAACGTCATGCTCATCCCGGCGACGGAGCTCTCCTGCGGCTACGACGGCGCCGACATCCACATCCTCGCGTACGCGTTCAACACGTTCGACGAGCGGATCGACGAGCGCCTGCGCCGCTTCCGCGAAGTGCGCCAGCGCCGCGGCCAGCAGATCGTCGAGAAGCTCCGCGCCCTCGGATACGACATCTCGTCCGAACGCGTCGAACAGCTCGCCGCCGGCGGCGCGATGGGACGTCCCCACGTCGCGCGCGCGCTCGTCGAGCGCGGCTATGTCGCCTCGATCGGCGAGGCGTTCGACAAGCTCCTCGGCACCGGCAAGCCGGCGTACGTCGAGAAGGCGCGCTTCTCGATCGAGGAGGCGGTGGCGCTGGTTCACGACGCCGGCGGGGTCCTCTCGATCGCCCATCCGACGCTCTATCCCGATCACGAGCGGATCGTCCCGGAGCTCCTCGACGCCGGCATCGACGCCATCGAGATCTTCCATCCCGACGTCGACGAGGAGAATCGCGAGCGCTACCGCAACCTGGCGCGCTTCCGCGGCAAGTTCGTCACAGGCGGCTCCGACGACCACGGAACCGCGAAGGAAGTCGAGACGCTCGGGACCGTCCGCGTCCCCGAGACGCTGATCGGACCGATCCTTGAACGGGTCAGTGCTTAGGGCTCAGTGCCTAGAGCGTAGTGCTTAGAGCGTAGTGCCTAAGCAGGATTTCACCGTGTGCGCAACGTGTTGATGTACCGGTGACCGTTTGAACATGAAACTCTCAACCGTCTGGAACGACATCGTACGCGTCGCGCACCGCGAGCATGTCACCCACATCGGCGTCAGCGATGTCCGCGACTCGCGCGCAAAAGTCTTCAGCCGGTGGATCGAAAACCAGCACCACGCCTCGATGACCTACCTCGCGAAGAACGTCGCGACGCGCCGGGAGCCGCTGTCGCGCTTCCCGTGGGCGAAGTCGGTGATCGTGCTCCTCGTCCCCTACTCGTCCGAGCGCCCAAACGCGCCCGAAGGCGCCCTTTCACACCACGTCGCCCGCTACGCCCTCGGCGATGACTATCACGACGTCCTCGACCGCATCCTCCGCACCCTCGAGGACGAGATCGCGCGGCTGGCGCCCGGAACGAATACGTGGCGCTACGTCGACACCGGCCCGCTCTCCGATCGCTCCCTCGCCGCGCAGGCAGGCCTCGGCTGGATCGGCAAGAACGGCATGCTCATCCACGAGGAAGACGGCTCGTACTTCTTCATCGGTACGCTGCTGACGTCGCTCGAGAACGACCTAGGCGCGAGCGAAGTCGCCGACCGCTGCGGCGCCTGCACCCGCTGCATTGACGCCTGCCCGACGCATGCGATCCTCCCGAACCGTACCGTCGATTCGGAGCTCTGCATCAGCTACGCGACGATCGAGCACCGCGGGCCGTTCGACATCGACACGGCCGGCAACGCGTTCGGCTGCGACATCTGCCAGGAAGTCTGCCCCTGGAACGCCGCACCGCCCACCCCACACCCGGCATTTGTCCCACGCGACGAATACCGCGCCACACCCGTAACCGATCTACTAAAGTTCACGCAAACGGACTTCTCAGCGCTTTTTCGGAAGAGCGCCATCAAACGTGCGAAGCTGGCGGGCATGAAACGGAACGTCGAGGCGTTGCAGAACGGCCGATGAAGATCTCCATGATCTCTCTCGAGGACGGCATCACCGCAACCGGATTCCGGAAGGTGGCGGCGTACGTCGAGAAGCTGAATCCCGAAACGCGGATCGCGTACGTCGGGACGCGGCGCTATCGCTCGATGTGGAAGTCGTTCGTGCGGAAGATGGGCGACATCGCCGAGTTCACCGACGACGAGATCGACAACGTGGCGCAGGGGGTCGCGAAGAACGCCGACCTCATCGCTTTCTCGTCGATGACCGGCTACTCCGATCTCACGAAGCGAATCGCCAAACGCGTGCGCGAAATCGCACCGCAGGCCTACACGATGTGGGGCGGCATCCACCCGATCATCTATCCGGAAGACGCGATCACCGCCGACGTCGACGCGATCTGCACAGGAGAGGGGGAGTTCGCGTTCGAAGAGGTCTACGACGCGCTCCAGCGCGGCGTGCATCCGCTCGAAGTACAGAACTTCTGGTTCAAACGCCGCGACACCAGCGCGATCACCCGCAACCCGTTCCGGCCGCTCGAGACGCCGGAGGAGCTGGAGACGCTTCCGTACCCGAAGTACGGCGGCCCCGAGATGCTGTACCGCCACGAGAGCGGCGAGTTCACGCAGGTGACGCGCGCCGACTATCTCGCGAATAACGGCCTCGCCTACCCCGCGATCTGGTCGATCGGCTGCCCGTTGCACTGCACGTTCTGCGGCAACACCGTCTTCATCGCCAACGACCCGGCGTACAAGAAGATCCGGCACACCTCGCCGAACTACGTGATCACCGAGGTGGAGCGGGCGCGTGCGGTCCACCCGCACCTGCAGACGGTGCTCTTCTACGACGACAGCTTCCTCGCGATTCCGATCCGGGAGCTGACCGATTTCGCGACGCAGTGGCGCGAGCGCGTCGGCCTGCCGTTCTGCGTCTACGGCGTGATCCCCTCCTACGTGCAGCGCGACAAGCTGGAAGTGCTGACGTGGGCGGGACTCAATCGCGTGCGCATGGGCATCCAGAGCGGCAGCGACAGGATTCTGAAGTTCTATCGCCGGCCGACGCCGATCCCGAAGATCGAGCACGCGGCGCAGGTGATCAGCGAGTTCGCCAAGTACCACATCAACCCGTCGTACGACATCATCGTCGACAACCCGGTCGAGACGCGGCAGGACGTGATCGACACGCTGGAGCTGGTCTACCGCCTCGCGCGTCCCTTCACGCTCAACATCTTCTCGCTGCGCGTCATCCCGAACACCGTGCTCGAAAAGCAGATGAGTGAGGCGGGAATCGACATCGAGGAGATCAACCAGAACTACACCTCGCTCCGGCCGACCTGGGCGAACGTGCTGCTCTACGTCCTCATGTTGTGGCGTCCGCCGCGGAAGTGGTTCGACCGGATGTTGAAGCGCGTCCGCGCCTACAGCGAGCCGCAGCACGACTACGACCTGCTGATCGCGCTGGTGCGCATCCCGTGGCTGATCCAGCAGGGCCTCCGCCACATGCGCTTCCTGGAGTTCTCCGTCATCACCGGAGCGCCCGGCTACATCCTCTGGCGCCTTGGCATCGTCAAGCTCTGGTCGAAACTCTTCGCGCGCAAGCTGACGATGCCCAGCGGCAAGTGGGCCCAGGCCGCGGCAACGGAAGCGGCGACCGACGCGGCCTAAGGCAGCGCGAACGCGCGGCCGATGATGGTGGGATCGACGGAGCGGTCGAGGTACTCCCACACGGCGAGAGCGTCGGGATGGTCGGCGATCGGCGGCGCGATCGCGCGCGTCTCCGGGTCGTTGATGCTGATGCGCGCGCGGCGATACCAGTGGAACGCCTCCTCCGGATTGTGGCGCAGCTCCTCGCGTACGCCCTGGATCAGGAGGAACTGTTCGGCGGGGATCCCCGAGGCTTCGATCGAGCCGTAGGACGGCGCGAGCTGCCGCGCACGGGCGCGGAGGATCTTCAGTTTCAACCGGAGCGACTGCGTGTCGAGGACGGCATGTCCGAGCTCGGAGAGATGGCCGATCGCGAGCCGCATCAACTCCGGTTTCTCGGCGATCTGCAGCCCCGCGCGATAGCGGCGGAAGTCGCCGCTGATCGCCTTCATGGCGGACCAGGCGACGCGTCCCGCCACCACGACCTCGAGCGACGAATCGGGGATCGCGAACGCCAGCTTCGCGCTCATGTCGAGCGGCAGCTGCGTGACGGTCTCGATGCGCGCGCCGCGCGCGGAAAGATCTTCGATGTAGACGCCGCTCTCGCCGAACACCGCCTTCAGTGCAGGAATGACGAAAAAACGATCGGTGGAACGAAGCTCCTCGATGCGATTCGAACGCCGCGACGAGTGGAGTTGCGTGAGCAGCGAATTCATCACGTCGGGCTGGCCGTACGTGCGAACGCCGGAGACGAACTTGCCGCCGGTCGACGACTCCGCCTGCGACCAGACGACGACCGCTTCGAGATTCACGGGAGCCGGGCGTCCGTCGATCGGGAACTTCAAGACCGATTTCGAGCCCATCTCCAACGGGCTGTCATGGCGGAAGCGCGCGCCCTTCGCGGAGATGTCACAGATGGCGACGTTGGCGCTGCCGAATGTCGCGGCGAGCGGCGGAGCGAGGAGAAACCGCTCGGCCGTGCGCAGGTTTCGCGCTGCTTCATACATGCTGAGTCCATTCAGCTTACTCGCGTTCGCCACGCGGGACCAAATGGTGTGATCCACCTCACGTCCGTCCAACCCGCTAAACTCGGCCCGTGCCGCGTCCCTACGACATCATTACCTTCGACTGCTATGGAACTCTCATTGACTGGGAGGGCGGCATTGCCGGCGCGTTCGCGCGCGAAGCAGCGTCCGAAGGCGTAAGGCTCGATCGCGACGCGGTGTTGCGCGAGTACGCCCGCATCGAGCCGATCGTCGAGGGCGATCGCTATCGTCCCTATCGCGAGGTGCTGACCGAAACGGCCGTCCGCGTCGCGCGCTCGCTCGGATGGGCGATCGCGTACACCCGCGGCCTCTTCCTCGCCGATTCGCTCCCGCACTGGAAAGCGTTCCCCGACACGAACGCGGCGCTCGAGCGTTTGCGGAACGCCGGCTACCGCCTCGGCATCCTGTCGAACACCGACGACGATCTGCTGACCGCGACGCGGAAGCACTTCACCGTCGACTTCGACATCGTCATCACCGCGCAGCAGGTGCGCGCCTACAAGCCGTCGTTCCCGCACTTTCATGCGGCGCGGGAGCGCATCGGCTCCGCGCGCTGGCTGCACGCCGCGCAGAGCAACCTGCACGACATCCTCCCGACGAACTCCCTCGGCATCCCGAATGCCTGGATCAATCGCAAGCGCGAACAGCCGCTCATCGGCGGCATCCCCGGCCGCGAGCTGTTCGACCTCGAAGGCCTCGCGAACTGGCTGGCTTAGAAGTGCCAGCTCAGGCCGAGCGAAAAGCGTGACTGATCGATGCCGGTATAGGCCGGGATGTTCGGAAGGACTCTTCCGTCGAAATCGAGCCCGAGCCGGCGATTGATCATGAACGTCACGCCGCCGTTGAACTCGGGCTGGAACTTCCATCCGCGGCCGCCAAAGCTGTTCATGGCGTGGACCGCGAGGACACCGCCGCCGACATACGGCTTCCACCGCTCGGTGCCGGGGAACCGGTAACGCACGAAGCCGTCGATCGGGTACTCGTAGCCGTAGTGGGTGGTGAAAACCGGGAAGCCATTCGGATCGAAGGTGATGATTGGCTCGTAGTCCCGGTGCCGCGAAATATTCACGGCGGCAGAAACACCCGGCGTGAACCAGTACTCAGCACCGACGCCAACGTCCCCGTTGGCGGTTGTTCCCTCGTTACTGCTCCAGCCGCCCCCGGGATTCGCGACAAAGACCGAGATCGCGGCCTTTTGCGCGTAGGCGCCTGTAGCGATGAGAAGCAGCCCTGCGAGGATCGCGAAACGTTTTGTCATGGAAAACCTCCGCACGGTTTCCGGTAAGACGCGCCGACCGTGCGGAGGTTCCCAAGTGTTTACAACTAGTGGACCGAAATCGTGCCGTTCGCCGGAAGCAGGTCGAACGATGCGAGCGACAGGCTCTGGCAGTTCACGCCCGATTCGCGCTTGTTCAGCACCGGCGTGTCATCCGCCCGCTCGGCGTCACTTACATACCAGGAGAACGCCCAGCCGGCGTCGCCCGGCCGCTCGGCATCCGCCGGCGTCCACGTGATCGGCGACGCGTTGTAGGTGCCCCACGTGAAACGTCCGCCGGCCGACCCGTTGTCCTCGACCACGAGCAGCAGCCGCTTTCCGACGTAGCCGTCGACACTCGACTGTTTCACGATGCCGCTGACCGCGGCGCGGTTGCCGTTGACGTTCACGCAGTCGACGTCGGCGTGCAGGGTGAAGTTGTCAACGTGACCTTTGACCTGGTTCGGGTTGTCCTCGTCGGACGGCAGGTCAACAGGTCCGGCAAGGACGATGTTGCCGCTGCCGCTGCCGTTCAATCCACCGACAGCGGTGAAGTCGACGTTCTTGACGTTTGCGCCGTCGGGTCCCTGGAAATGCCCGTTCGCGTTTCCGGCGAAAACCGCCGGAGCGGTAGTGAAAATCAATAAGGCAATGGCCGTCGCGGCCGCCAACCGGTAGCGTCTCATGCGTACATCCTCCTCGTTCGGCTTGGAACGCTTAGTTTACTCCAACATAAATGCAACTGTACGGCACAAATCTGAGGAGTGACACCTGATCCGGCTGTGATCTGGCTCACCAACACTCAGATTCGTTCCACGATCATCGCGGCGGCTTCGCCGCCGCCGATGCAGATCGCGGCAAGGCCGCGCTTCTCGTTGCGGCTTTCGAGGGCATGCAGGAGCGTGACGAGGATGCGCGCGCCGCTGGCGCCAATCGGATGTCCGAGGGCGACCGCGCCGCCGTAGATGTTCATCTTCTCGTGCGGGATGTTCGCGTCCTTCATCGCCGCCATCGCGACCGCGGCGAACGCCTCATTGACCTCGATGAGGTCCATGTCGCCCATCGAGAGGTTCGCGCGCTGCAGCACGATGTCGATCGCCTTTGCCGGCGCGGTCGTGAACCACTCCGGCTCCTGCGCCGCCGTCGCCTGCGCCACGATGCGGGCGATCGGTTTCAGCCCGTTCTTCTCGGCGTACTCGGCTGACGTCACGACGAGCGCCGCCGCGCCGTCGTTGATCTTCGAAGCATTCGCAGCCGTGACGGTGCCGCCCTCTTTCAGAAACGCCGGCTTGAGCGTCGGCATCTTCTCGAGCGGTGCCGCGAACGGCTCCTCGTCATCGACGACGACCGACTTCCCTTTCCTGCCTTCGATCTCGACGACGGCGATCTCCTTCTTGAACTTCCCGCTGCGGATCGCTTCCTGCGCGCGGATGTACGACTCCTTCGAGAACGCGTCCTGCTCCTCGCGCGTGAAGTGGTACTTCTGCACGCACGTCTCGGCGCAGTTGCCCATGTGCTTGTCGCCGTACGGGTCCCACAGGCCGTCGTGGATCATGAGGTCGATCATCTTGCCGTTGCCCATCCGGTAGCCGTTGCGCGCCTGCGGAAGCGCGTACGGCGCGTTGGACATCGACTCCATGCCGCCCGCGATCGCGACCTCGTACTCACCGCACCGGATGTCGTTCGCGGCGTACATCACGGCCTTCATGCCGGAGCCGCACACCTTGTTCACCGTGACCGCGCCGGCGGAAACAGGGATGCCGGCGTAAATGCCCGCCTGACGCGCCGGCGCCTGGCCGATGCCCGCCTGCAGGACGTTGCCCATGATCACCTGCTGCACCTGATCAGCCTGCACGCGAGCGTTCTCCAGCGCGCACTTGATGGCGGTGGCGCCGAGACGTGGCGCGGGGATGGAAGAGAGAGTACCGAGGAATGAGCCGATCGGCGTCCGAGCGGCGCCGACGATGACGATGTCTTTCATGAGATCTCCTAAACCAGAAGTCAGCGGGCGAGATTCTATCCGTTTGATAAGATCCCGCTGCCCTCAGGAACACCGCACAGGAGTCACGCATGACCGTAACCCCCATCATTGATCGCCGGATCTACGTCCGGCCTGGCGACGTCCATAACGTTCTGAGCCGTCACATGCTCGCGGACGGCTACGAGATCGTCATGGACCTCGAGAAATCGAAAGGCTCGTGGGTCTTCGACGCGAGGCGCGGACGGAACGTCCTCGACTTCTTCACGAACTTCGCCTCCTGCCCGATCGGCTACAACCACCCGCGGCTCGACAACCCCGAGTTCCGCGACAAACTCGCCACCGCCGCGATCAACAAGCCGGCGAACTCCGACATCTACACGACCTACATGGCCGAGTTCGTCGAGACGTTCGCGCGCATCGCGCTGCCGCCGGCGTTCCAGAAGCACGCGTTCTTCATCGAAGGCGGCGCTCTCGGGATCGAGAACGCGGTCAAGACTGCCTTCGACTGGAAGGTTCGCAAGAACTTCAAGAAGGGGTACACCGCGGAGAAAGGCACGCAGATCATGCATCTGCGCGAAGCCTTCCACGGCCGCACCGGCTACACGCTTTCGCTGACGAACACCGCCGACCCGCGGAAGATCGACTACTTCCCGAAGTTCGACTGGCCGCGAATCGACAATCCGAAACTGCGTTTCCCCACCGATGACGACGTGGAGCAGCGGGAGCGCGCCGCGCTCGACCAGGCGAAGAAGTTCCTCGCCGAGCGAAAGGACGACATCGCCGCGTTCATCATGGAGCCGATCCAGGGCGAGGGCGGCGACAACCACTTCCGCCCCGAGTTCTTCCGCGCCGTTCGCCAGCTCTGCGACGAGAACGACATGCTGCTCATCTTCGACGAGGTGCAGTCGGGCGTCGGGCTCACGGGGAAGATGTGGGCGTTCCAGCATTACGGCGTCGAGCCGGACCTCTTCTGTTTCGGGAAAAAGACGCAGGTCTGCGGCTTCGTGTCGAATGACCGCATCTTCGACATCGACGACAACGTCTTCATCGTTTCGTCGCGCATCAACTCGACGTGGGGCGGCAATCTGACCGACATGGTCCGTTCGCAGCGCTACTTCGAGGTGATCGACGAAGAGAGCCTGGTCGACAATGCCGCTCGCGTCGGCGCGTACTTCCTCGGCGAGCTGCAACGCTTCTCGACCGAGTTCCCCGGCCTCGTCACGAACGTCCGCGGACGCGGCCTCATGGCGGCGTTCGATCTTCCGAACGGGCAAGTCCGCGACGCCGCGCTGAACGCCTTCATGGATCACGACGTGATGGTGCTCTCGAGCGGCCACCAGTCCGCCCGCTTCCGTCCGCCCCTCAACCTGTCGATGGACGAAGCGGCGGAGGGCATCCGGCGAATGGAGCTCGCGCTGAAGGATTTGCCTTCGTAATCGCGTCGTCTCTTGACAGAATCGCAGGGCGTGTACTAGATTACTAATACACTGCTGCAGCAGACGAACTGTCTGAAGGAGACGATATGAAGACGAGGCTCATCCTCGCCGCGCTGGTCGCGGCGACCACGATCTCCGCGCGCGCCGTTGAACCGACCGACGCGCAGAGAGCTGTTGCAACGATGTCCGCGATGCGCTCGATCGCGACCGCGGTCGAGGCGTATGCCACGGACCACAACGTCTACCCGCCGGGCAACAAGATCGAAGACGCCACGGCTGCCGTCGGGACGGTCTACATCCGGGTCATGCCGGAGAAGGACGGATGGGGAACGACGTTCCGCTACTGGAGCGACGGAGCGAAGTACCGCATCGTGAGCTGCGGCTCCGACGCGAAGTGCGACGAGTCGACCTGGACCGAAGTCTCGAAAGACCCGCTGCCCGCCTACACCGACGACGCGGTCTATCAGAACGGCGCGTTCCTGCGGTTCTGGGCTAAGTAGTCACGACCGGGGCGGCGCTCACGGGGGCGTCGTCCCAGTTGGTGTGCGGCTTCCGGTTGAGAATCAAGTACTGCCACACCAGCTCGCCGTAGCCATGCGGCGTGACGCCGCGCTTCTCGTAGAACGGCATCAGGAGCTTCTGGAGTCGCCGGAGGTTGTAGAACGGGACACCGGGGAAGTAGTGATGCTCGAGGTGGTAGTTCGAGAAGAGGTAGATCGCGTCCCAGAACCATGACCCCTTGATCAGCGTCGACCACTTCGCCGGATCGGATGGATCGATGTCGTAGTGCTGCCCGAGGCGGTTCAGCGCGAACGCGATCGGAAAGACGAAGAAGACCGGGACGACATAGAGCTTCCACGCGATCCACCAGCCGCCGAGAAACGCGATCAACGCGAGAATCCCGAGCTGCAACGCGATCGTCGCGAGGCGCTCGCGCGCGATCCGTTTCCGCAGCTCCGGCTCGTACGTCGTCGTTTCCCGCGCCGCCGCGCGGAAGTAGATCGGAAAGAGGGCCGGTGTGAAGTAGAGCGCCTTGAGCCAGCGCGCATTCACCTTAGGCGAGAGGTAGTGCCGTTTGGGATCTTCTTCGTAGGACCCCAGTCCCGCGTGATGGTCGAGGTGCCACCGCGTGAACTGCGAGGCGGAGATCCCGCTCGGCATCGCGTAGAGAAGGCCGAGGATGCGATAGCCGCGCTCGCTCGCCTGCGTCAGGACCGCCCGGTGAACGACCTCGTGCAGGAGCACGGTAAAGTCGAATACGGCAAAGCCCGCCAGAAAAGCGAACGGCAGCCACAAGTACCAATGCTCGAGGTGCGCGATCGCGAATCCAGAGCCGATGAGCGCCCCAAAATCGGCGAACGCGATCAGCCCGTGCAGCAGCGGCCGCTTCTGGTGCAGCAGACGCAACTCGTCGACCGGAATCTCGGTCGCGAGATCGCGCTTGAGCTGCTGCGCATGGTCGGCGTAGTACGAGGGCATCGGACCACAGTTTAACAATCGTTGCTGTGCAACTATGCCGCTGTGCAACCGATCTTCACCATCGGCCACTCCACCCGCTCGCTCGAAGAGCTCATCGCGCTCCTCCGCGAAAATGACGTCGAGCGGCTCGCCGACATCCGGCGCTACCCCGGTTCCCGCCGCTACCCGCATTTCTCGCGAGACGCACTGTCGCAGTCGCTGCCTGAGCACGGGATCGAGTACGTCCACATCCCGGAGCTCGGCGGACGCCGCAAGCCGCTGGCCGACTCGCCGAACACCGCCTGGCGCAATGAGCAGTTTCGGGCTTACGCCGACCACATGGCGACGGATGAGTTCCGAGCCGCTGTCGACCGGCTCGTCGCTTCGCCCAAACGGACCTGCGTCATGTGCGCCGAGGCGGTGCCGTGGCGGTGTCATCGCAACGTGCTCGCAGACGAACTGACGCGGCGGGGAATCGAGGTCCTCCACATCCTCGGCCCGCGATCCATACAGCGGCACGTGCTGAATTCACACGCGCGGATCGAAGGCGATCGCGTCGTCTATCCAGGCCCCGATCATCATCACGATCAGGGAAGCCTCCTATAATCAGCGATATCTCATGGCCATCGCGGAGCCCGCAACGCCGACGGTCGAACGGGAGATCGTCCTCGCTGTCGACGATAACGAGCAGAACCTTCAGCTTCTCGAGGAGTACCTCGGCGGCTGGGGTTATGACGTCGTCCTCGCGCGCGACGGCGTCGAGGCGCTCCAGCTCTACCCGAAGCACAACCCGTCGATCATCGTCCTCGACGTGATGATGCCGAACATGGACGGCTACGAGGCGTGCGCGCGGATCAAGAGCCAACCCGGCGGGAAAACCATCCCGGTGCTGATGCTGACCGCGCTGACCGCGGCCGAGGACAAGATCCGGGCGCTGGAGAGCGGCGCGGACGACTTCCTCAACAAACCGATCAATCGCGAGGAGCTGCGCAGCCGGATCCGCTCCCTCATCAAGATCCACAACCTTCGGAAAGAGCTCGACTCGAGCGAGAACATCATCCTCACCCTCACGGCCGCACTCGAGAACAAGGACCCGCGCAGCTTCGGGCATGTCCAGCGCGTCGCCGTGCTCACCGGCAAGCTTTGCGACAAGCTCGGCATGTCGCTCGACGAGAAGGAGACGATCGTCAAAGGGGCGATGCTCCACGACGTCGGCATGATCGGCGTTCCCGATTCGCTCCTGACGAAGCCGGTGCTGAACGCCGACGAGCTCGCTCGCGTCGCGGAGCATGCGCGGATGGGAGCCTCGATGCTCGAGCCGCTGACGACCTTCCGCGACTTCGTCCCGATCGTCCGCTGGCACCACGAGCGGCTCGACGGGAGCGGTTATCCCGATCATCTGCGCGGCGATGCGGTTCCGCTCGAGGCACAGATCGTCGGAATCGCCAACCGGTTCGACGAGCTGCTGCACGAGCGCGATGGCGTGACCGAGGGAGAGGCGATGGATCGCCTGAGGAGCGAGGCCGATCGCGGAGGGTTCGACCGCGATCTCGTCACGCTCTTCGCGGCAGCGATGAGCGAAGAGGTGCCGCGGCCGGTCGTGACGCGGCACATGCGCGAGCGAGTGCAGCCGAAGGCCCGCGTGCTCTGCGTCGATGACAACCGGCTCAACCGCGAGATGATCACCGCAACGCTCACGGACGCAGGCTTTCACGTCGCGCTGTCGGAAAATGGCCGCCACGCGATGCAGGTGATCGAGCAGGAGGCGATCGACGTCGTGCTGCTCGACCTCATGATGCCGGAGCAGGACGGGAACGAGACGCTTCGCCTCCTGCGGGCCGATCCGCGCTACGAGTTCCTGCCTGTGATCGTGCTGACGTCGAACCGCAACGCGTCGCTGCGCCAGCAGTCGATCGTCGCCGGCGCGGACGATTTCATCAACTATCCGCTGAACCGCCTGGAGCTGATCACGCGCATCCAGTCGCTGCTGCGCATCAAGGCCTACCACGCCGATCTCGAGCAGACGCAGAACATCATCTGCGCGCTGGCGCTGACACTCGAAGCAAAGGACCGCTACACCGTCGGCCATTCGCAGCGGGTCGGCGATCTCGCGCGTGCCTTCTCGCTCCATCTCGGCGGCGGCGACACCGACGCCGAGCGCGCCCGGATCGCGGGACTGCTCCACGACATCGGCAAGATCGCGGTCCCGGAGTCGCTGCTGAACAAGCAGGGACCGCTCACGCGCGAGGAGTTCATGCGCGTCATCGATCATCCGGTCATTGGCGAGGAGATGGTGCGGCCGCTGATGACGCTCTCCTCGGTACTGCAGATGATCCGGCATCACCACGAACGCTACGACGGCCGCGGCTATCCCGACGGACTGCGCGGCGAAGGCATCCCGTACGAAGTCCGCCTTCTCTCGATCGTCGATGCCTACGACGCCCTGACGTCGCATCGCGCGTACCGCCCCGCGCCGCTGACGCATGAGGCCGCGATCGCGACGCTGCGCCGCGAAGCCGCCGGCGGCAAGTGGGACCCGGTGATGGTCGACTCGTTCGCGAAGATGCTCGGCGATCACCCGCCCGACTGGAAAGCGATCGAGACGCCGGTGCCGACGCTGAATCTCGCGTAGACTCCGCCCTCGCATCGATGCTCGTTCTTCACGACCCTCTCAGGCAAACCGATCTCCCCAGGCAGTGCATCGCGACCATCGGCAACTTCGATGGGATGCACGTCGGACATCAGGCGATCATCCGCGGCGTCGTGGAGCAGGCGCAGGAGCGTGGACGGCCGTCCGCCGTCATCACGTTTCACCCGCATCCCTTGTCGGTCGTAGCGCCGGACCGCGTCCCGAAGCAGATCCTCACCCTGGCGCAGAAAGAGGAACTGCTGCGCGAGATGGGAGTCGACGCGCTGCTGATCGTGCCGTTCTCGCACGAGTTCTCGCGCCTCAGCGCCGACCGTTTCATCGAGGACTTCCTGGTCGAGGCTCTGCGTGTCGAGGAGGTGCGCATCGGCCGCGATTTCGCCTTCGGCGCCGGACGAGAAGGCAACCTCACGAAGCTGCAGAGCGCCGGCGCGAAACACGGATTCCGCGTCGAAGGGGTCGATGACGTGAAGCTGCGCGGCATCCGCGTCTCGTCATCGCTCGTCCGGGATGCGATCAGCAAGGGGGCGATCAACATCGTCAACCTGGCGCTCGCACGCACGTACTTCGTCGACGGCCGCGTCGCGACCGGCCGCCGCCTCGGGCGCAAGATCGGCTTCCCGACCGTCAACGTCGATCCCGCGAACGAGCTGTTCCCCGGCTCCGGCGTCTACGTCACGACGTCGCGCTTCGAAAGCTTCTCCCGCTCGTTCGAGAGCGTCACGAATATCGGCGTCCGTCCCACTCTCTACGAAAACTACGCGACGACCATCGAGAGCCACATCCTCGACTTCGACTCCAACGTCTACGGCGACACGGTGCGCCTCTACTTCCACACACTGCTCCGCCGCGAACAGCAGTTCCGCTCCGCGCTGGAGCTGACGAATCAGATCCGCAACGACATTGAGCGCTCGCGCCGCTGGTTCCTCATTCATCACGTCTCATGACCGACCCGGTTCTCACTTTCATCATCCTTGCTTTCTTCTTCACGGCCATCGCCGCCGCGCGTTACTTCAAGACGCTCGACACCGGCTTCGGCCACGCCGCGGCGTCATCGATCGTGAGCGGCATCGCGTCGGGTGTCGTCATCTTCGTCGCGAGCCGGTATACCGAGCTGAACGCGGTCGTCGCCGGTATCGTCATGACCCTCGCGGCGATGTACGTCCGTCACACAGGAGACGAGAGCGAAGCACCCGAGGGGATGCTCCTCGGCGCGCTGATCGGAGCGTCTGCCGCGCTGCCGCTCGCCTTTTCCGGCGAGAACGAGCTGCGTCACTTCTCGGAGTGCGCGATCGCGGGGACAATCGCCGGGTACGGCGTCACGTTCGCCCAGTTCCACGTAACCGACCGCGCGCGGCAGCTCCTGCTCGACGTCATCACCGCCGTCGTCGCCGTCGCGGGTGCTTTCCTCCCGGCGATCGTGGAACGTGCCGGATTCCGGCAGCGGCCGGTCGCCATTTTCGTCGCCGTCGCGATCCCGCTGCTCTCGGCCGTGACGGTCTTCGCCCGCTGGCGCAGCGTCCGCTCGGAGCTCGCACACGAGGCGGCGATCGGCGTCATCGACGCGGACGAGGTCCGGACGACCGCCCACCCGATCCTCCGCTTCACCCGCGCCGGCTGGAGCGACGCCGCGGCGCACCGGGAGTTCGTTCGCCTCGCAAACCGGATCGCGTTACGCAAGCGCCAGCAACGAAATCGGCCCGACGACACCGCGCGCCTTTACCAGTTGGAGATCATCAAGCTCCGGATGCAGCTCAAGGAGATGACGAGTATCGATCGCGCGACGGTCGAAGCCGACGAAGAACTCCCGTAGAATGCCCCTCGAATAATGACGCGACGCTTTCTCGCCGCTATCGTCTCGCTGTTCTCGGCCACCACTCTCCTCGCACAGACGCTTCCGCCGTTCCCGCAACCGCAGCAGCAGTCCGGCCCGAAGCGCTTCAAGTTCGTCCCGCCGACGATCAAGCCGGGAAGCGAGATTCAGTGGAAGATCCCGCAGGATGGCCACCTCGAAATGGTGCGCGAGGAGTACGCCATCATGTACCCCAACGTCGAGATCACGTACCAGGACATCAAGGTCCACGCCGACAAGATCACGGCGAACCTGAAGACGAAGGACGTGGTGGCCGAGGGGCACGTGATCGTCGACGAAGGCCCGACGCGACTCACCGCGGACCACATCGTCTACAACCTCGAATCGAAGACCGGCACGTTCTTCACGGCGACCGGCGCCCTGCAGCCGGACATGTACTTCACCGGCGAGCGGATCGAGAAGACGGGCGCCACGACCTATACGCTGACCAACGGCATCGTCACCTCGTGCGACCTCGACCGGCCGGCGTGGTCGTTCCATGTCGCCCGCGCCGACGTCACGCTCGACGACTACGCCTACATGCACGGCGTCTCGTTCCGCGCCCGCGAGCTGCCTCTCATCTGGCTCCCGCGCCTCATCTGGCCGACGAAGGCCGACCGCGCCCAGGGGTTCCTCATCCCTCGCCTGCTGTTGACGAATCCGTCGAACAAGGCGGGATTCGGGGAGCGCATCGTCCTCGGCTACTTCGTCCCGTTCGGCGATTCCGTCGACGTCACCGCGTACGCGGACCTCAGCACGAGGAACTATCAGGGCGTCGGCGTCGACCTCCGCTATCTGCCGTCGCCGAACGTGAAGCTCGGCGAGCTGAACGCCTGGGTCGTCCATAACCCCGACCCCGATCCAAACAGGTCGGGCGAGCCGGCAAAGACGGAGTGGCGCTATCAGTACCAGCACGCGCAGGACAACCTGCCGGGCGGCTTCCGCGGCGTCGTCGACGTGCAGGACTACTCCGACCTCGACTTCTTCCGCCGGTACGATCGCGATCCGCGACTGACCTCGCTCTCGAACGTCTACTCCGCCGCTTATCTGACGAAGAACGATCCCCGCTACTCGCTCAACATCCTCACCGACCGCCGCGACATCTTCCTCGGTGTCGACACGTCGAAGCCCGATCTGCCGGTCATCAAACAGAGCTTTGAAGAGCTGCCGGCGCTGCAGTTCCGGATGTACCCGCAGCGCGTCCTCTCCTCGCCGCTCTACTTCTCGCTCGAGTCGTCCGCATCGCACCTGAAGACGACCGGCCTGCTGACCGGACCAAACGCGGACTACGGCCGGTTCGACCTCTTCCCGACGCTCTCGATGCAGCTTCGGACGCCGGCGTGGCTCTCCATCAAGCCGCAGATCTCGGTGCGTGAGACGCGCTATTCGTCGCAGCTCGACGACCTCTCCGCCGCGGGGAAGGAATTCCCGGAGCAGACGATCGACAAGTCGCTCAATCGCTCGTACGCGCAGGGGCAGGTCGACGTCGTCGGCCCGTCGTTCTCGCGCGTCTTCAACAAGCAGATCGGCGACTTCGTCCGATTCAAGCACGTGATCGAGCCGCGCTTCCGCTACCTCTACACGACCGACGTCTTCAACGCGCAGAACCACGTCATCCGCTTCGACACGGTCGACACTCCGCTGCTCCCGGTCGTGCAGAACTCGGTGGAGTACTCGCTCACGCAGCGCCTGATCGCGCGCGAGAAAGATCCGAAGTCTTCCCCGCGTGAAATCCTCACGTTCTCGCTGACGCAGACGGTCTCGCTCTCGAAGCCATTTACGAGCGCGTCCGGCGGCACTCTTTCCAGCACGACGCAGCAGACCGGCAAGTTCACGCCGCTGCTGGCCCAACTCCATTTCAATCCGTACCAGTCGATCACCGCTGACGCACAGGCGACGTACGGCAACGTCTCGCACCAGATCGACCAGGCGAGCTTCTCCGCGAATCTCGTCGGCACGGGCAGGCTGGCCGATCGTTACCTCGGCTTCACCTGGTTCGCGACGTATCAGTCGCCGGTCGTCACGACCGACCCGAACGTCATCAATGTGCAGACGCCCACGTCGAGCCAGCTGCGCCTCAACGCCGGTTCGCCGCTCTGGCGCAATCACCTCCGCGCCGACGTCGCCGTCAATTACGACGCGAAGACCGGGCAGTTCCTCGAGCAGCGTTATCTCCTCGGCGGCCAGGGCTCCTGCTGGGGCCTGGCGCTGGAGTATCGCCGCTACTTCACGTTCGATCGCGGCTACATCCCGACGGTCGGCATCGCCGTGACGCTGAAGAACGTCGGAACGTTCGGAACGCATTGAAACGCGGCGCCCTCCTCGCCTCCGCTGTCGCCGTTCTCGTCGTCGCGATCGGCATTGGGCTGACACAGAAACACAATCTCGGCGTTCAGCAGGAGCGCGAAGCACGGCTGCGTGATGCGTTGTCGTCAATCCGTCAGGGAATCGCTGCCTATCATGGCAAGCACCAGCGCAACCCGGAGTCGCTGAAGGATCTCGTGACGGACGGCGAGCTACGTGTCATCCCCACCGATCCGATCACGCACTCGAACACGACGTGGAGGACGACCGTCGAAGAGAGCGTGCATGTCGACGACTTCCAGGCCGGCAGCACGAAGTCGGCGCCGTCGCTCGTCGACGTCCACAGCGGCGCAACCGGCAGCGATTCGTCGGGCAGGCCGTTCTCCGATTACTGATAGCATCCGCCGGCTTTACTCATGCCCAACGTCTACGAGTTCAAGGATTTCGAAGGCTCCAGCCACCGAATCCTGATCGAGTTGCTCCGCCGTTTCACGCCGCCCGGCGGCACGCTGCTCGACCTCGGCGCCTCCGCCGGCCATCTCGGCGCCGCCGTACGCGATCACTTCGACCGCACGATCGGCTTCGAATACGAGGTCGCCTGCATCGGATCGCTGCACAAGATCTTCAACGAGGCGGCGATCGCCGATCTCGAGACCATCCGGCGGCTCCCGGGCGGCGTCGACGCCATCGTCCTCGGCGACGTCCTCGAGCACCTTCGCGATCCAGCCGCGCTCCTGAGACTCGTCCACGACTCCATCGGCGCGAAAGGCCGCGCGTTCGTCTCAGTCCCGAACATCGCGAACATCACGGTGCGGCTCGGGCTCCTCTTCGGCGTCTTCGAGTATCGCGACCGCGGCATCCTCGACAACACCCACCTCCGCTTCTACACGATGCGTACGATCCGGCGGCAGATCGAGGAAGCCGGATTCCGCATCCTCGCGGTGCGCGGATCATCCGTTCCGGTCCGCCTCATCGTCGGCAAGTGGATGCCGGAACCGCTGCTCCGCCTCGGCGAATGGATCCTCACGCTCCTGACGCGCCTCTGGAAGTCGCTCTTCGCCTACCAGATCATCATCGTCGCAGCGCCGCGATAATCTCGGCCGCGGCAATGATCGCGAACGCGATCGCTCCCGCGATGCTCGCCCACCACCACCCGCGCCCGATCCGGCGCGAGAAGACGACGTGATGTTCGCCGGCCGGGACATCAACACCGGCGAAGAGTGCGTTGATCTCGACCGGCTTCGCCGTCTTGCCGTCGACCGTGATCGCGAGCTCCGGGGTCAGCTTTTCGGATGACGCGAGGAGGAACGGCGCACCCGAATCGGTGGTGATCCGCTGCTCGTCGGGTGCGTAGCGGGTCAGCGAGAGCGATGCGCCGGTGCTGGCCGCGTGCGTCGTTCCGTCCGTGACGACGGCTGTATCGCCGAGGTCGATGTCGCGGCGCGCGAGGAACTGCTCGGGCGTCAGCAAGAGGACCTGCTTCGCGGCGCGAAAGCGCGGCACTTCGGCGAGGTTGAGAAAGAGGCGGCCGTCGGGAAGCTCGCGATCGAAGATCACCGGCGTCGTGACGCGGCCGTAGAAGAGCGCGTTCCCGTCCGGCGACGGCACGCTCTGGAGCAGCCGCGCCTGCACGCCGTTCGTCCGGATGCGGAGCGTCAGCGAGTCGCCCTTCCGGGCATACGGCCGGATCGGGACGTACACCTTCTCGATCACTTCGATCTCTTCCGGCGCAAACGCGCGCTCCCATACCGGCGTGCCGTAGTTGAGCAGCTGCACGTCGACGTTCGGCTTCTTCCCGACGGTCTGCTCCACCGCGATCGGAATCTCGAGCGCGTAGAACGGATCGGTGTCGATGTGCACCACGCGCTGAACCACGGTTCCCGGCTTCATGCGGAACGCGCCGCTCTCCTTCACGCCGGGAACGGTCCGTTTGAACGTCGACCATTTGACGATGTCGATGTCCTTGTTCTCGACGAAATAGCGCACGCCGAGCATCCCGACAATCGGATCGTCGAAGTTGAAGTTCAGCGAGTTGAACGTGATCACGGTCGACGTGCCGCTCCACGACGACGGGTCGACGCGCTGCATCATCCGGCGGTAGACCGCTTCGCTGCTGAAGTGGCTGCGGACGTCCTCTAGCTGAAAGATCTCCGACGAGTTCGGCCAGAGATCGTAGAAGAACGGCGCGATGCGGAACGGCTTCGGCTGCGCCCGGAGGTACGAGATCGTCGCGGTCTCCGGTACGTTCGTCTTCGACGGCTCCAGGTACGGATAGAAGCGGCCGGCGAAGAGGCCGAGGTCCCACGCCGCGAGAAGCGCGATCGCGGCGGCGACCGTGTTGCGGAAGCGCCATCGCGTGACCCACTGCGCGCCGGCGCCCGAGAGATAGCCGGCGCAGAGAGGCAGGAGCATCACGCAGCGTGCGAGCGGCGTGTACCGAAAGCCCGGCAAGCGCCCGAGCACCGCGACGACCGGCGCGAGGCCGAACATCGCGCCGAGGACAACGAGCGTCGTCGCGACCCAGAACCACCGCGAGCGCGGCCGGCGATTCGCGAGCGCTAGGAGCGCCAGCGGAATCGCGATGAGGCCGACGTAGACGGTCGCCTCGTAGTAGTTGTTCAGCATCCCGAGAGCGGGATTACCGACCCAGTCTTTGTACGCGTTGTTTCCCAGCCGGTTCGGGTGCAGGAACATCGCGAAATGCGACAGCGGGAAGAAGACGGTCGTGCTGAGATTCACGCGGGCACCGAGGTAGCCGGTCCGCTTGACGAAACCGGCGAAGGCCGCGAGGAACGGCGCGGCGATCGCAAGGCCGGTGATCACGGCGAGCGCGCCTTTTGCGACCTCTCTCGTGTGGCGCAGGCTTCCAGCCTGCATCCAGAGAAACGCCACATACGCGATCGCCATGTACGCGCCGTATGACATCGTCGAAGGAAACCCGGCCAGCGCATACGACAACGCGATCAGCGTCATCACCCCGATCGAGTTCCGCTTTCCGTGAAAGATACGCGCGACGAGCCACAGCAGTGCCGGATAGAGCGCCGTCGCATTCGTCGCCTGCCACATCCAGCGCACCGCGTAAACGCCCGCCCCGGCGAAGATCAGCGCACCGATCGCGGCGCCACGCTTGCCGAGCCGCTCTTCGCGCAGCCAGAGATAGGCGAAGAGGAACGCGACGTTCAGCTTCAGGAACAGCAGCGCCGTGTAGAACCACGCGACCGGGACACAGAACGTCGAGAGGAGAATGAACGGCGAGATCAGCGCCGCCCACCCGGCGCCGGGGATGCCGCTGCCGACGTACGGATCCCAGTGGAACGCCTCGCCGCGCTTCAGCATCACCACCTGCGTCAGCAGCGACGTCGGCGGGTCGTTCAGCAGCGAGTTCTGGACGCGCTCGTGGGGGATCAGCGTCCAGGGGTCATAGTTGTAGAAGACGTCGTTCGGCGAGATCACCCGGCCGAGAAAAAGCGTCGGGAAGAAGAGAACGAAGTTGAACGCCGCTGCGGCGATGAGCGCGGTGCGGTGCTTACGGATCAAGTCGGCCTCAGTTTATCGGTAGACTCACGCGCCGTGAAAAACGTCTTCGTCGCCGCGCCGGTCGAACGCGCACTCGTCGAGCGGCTGAAAGCCGACCCGCAGTTCACGCTCGTCGACCGCATCGAGGATGCGCACGTGTTGATTACGCGAACCATCAACGATGTGTCGCGGGAGATGCTCGCGAAGGCGCCCGGCCTGGAGCTCGTCGCGCAGGGGACGAGCGGCATCGACAACATCGACCTCGACGCACTCGCCGAACGCAACGTCCCGCTCGTCCACCTTCCCGGCATCAACGCCAACGCCGTCGCCGAGATGGTGATCGGACAGATCATCATGCTCACGCGGACACTTCCCCTCTACACGCGACAGATGCAGCAGGGAACCTGGAACCGCGACGACTGCGCCACGCGCCACGAGATGCGCCACTACGTCCTCGGCGTCGTCGGACACGGCAACGTCGGCTCGCGCGTCGCCCGTCTGGCACGCGCGTTCGGCATGCGCGTCGTCGCCTACGACCCGTACGTCGACCTCGGCGAAACCGAGTGGGTCTCCTCGCTCGAGAAACTCCTCCCGATCGCCGACGTGTTGACCCTACACGTCCCGCTGACGAACGAAACGCGCCGGATGATCAGCGCTTCCGAGATCGCCGCCCTAAAACCCGGCACGATCCTCATCAACGCAGCCCGCGGCAAAGTCCTCAACCTCGACGCCGCTTTGACCGCGCTAACCTCGAACCACCTCGGCGGCCTAGCCGTCGACACCTTCGACATCGAGCCCCCCAACCGCCCCTGGCCCGACGACCCCCGCCTCATCCTCACCCCCCACATCGGCGGCTGCACGCACGAAGCAAAGAGCACCGCCGCGGAGCTGCTCTACCGGAAGATCTGCGACTTCCACAACGCTCCATAGTTGCCGCTTGCCTTCCTTAAGTGACGGACCTAGATTGCGATCAAGGTCCAAACGGAGGTACGCGCATGCTTCGGCTAATCTCCCGCATGGTTGGGTTATCGCTATTGGTATTGCTTGCGAATACTTTCGCGGCTCAAACGCGTAACCCTTGCAAAGATTTCCCTTGTCCGTGCGGCGAACACTGCACCGCGCCGGCCGACGCGTCATTCTGCACGCTCGACGCAGGTGACTGTGCAGTGACGACGAGCATCTTGCATGGGAAGATGGACTCGTTCGCTCCGCCAGACGATCCCACCTCGCCGAGCGCGGCACTCCTGACATTTCTTGGCGCCACGCGGAGTCAGTACGACACCCCCGGGTGCAATCGCCATTTCGGCGACAGCTTCCCGATCGCGTCCTGCCTACAGTGCAAATTCTGCGGCGGCAAAGTAGAGATTCACCTGAAGCCTTGCAATGACAGTGATCCTACGAATGATGACTATGTCGTCGGCGTGGCGCCTTTTGGCGCCGCCAACACGATCGCATCAGGGCGGATATGGCCCACGGGAACACCGGCCGAAACGACGTTGGTCATCGATTTGCCGGCGGACAAGCTGAACATGTTGTTTTGTAAAGGCAAGAAGAGGCCGAGCACTCTCGACGTCTACGTCGAAGACGACACGATCGTCGATTGGGTACGGGTCACCATCTATTCGCACTAGAGGCTGAGCTGCCGGAAGGGCGCGGACTACTGCTTACGAAGTGAGACCGTGATACGTCCACTCATAGCGGCCTTTCGCCGTCCGATACGCACTATCGAAAGTAGCGCCTGCGCGGAGCCACTGCTCCACCGCGGGGCCGCCACAGCTGATCGTTTCCAGCGGCTCGTAAACGGTATCAGCCTTATGAAGATCGACCTTGGTGAGCCGGCCCTCATAGATCGACAGCCCGTAGCTGGACACCCCTTCAGCGATGAAACTCGCAAACGTGCGAGGAGTGAAGACGCTGCTGCTCGCCGCTTCAGACGTCTTTCGAACGGTACCCTCGAACAGCGCTGCCCCGCGGTCGGACACCGACAAGTGGATCGTGTCCTCCGTCTGCCTGATCGATGCCTCCACGTAGGGATGAGGTGCGGAAAACCCGAGGCTTGTGAACCACCCACCGAACGCCGAATTTGTGTACCGCTCCGTCACGTAGACCGCCGGCCGCGGCGGGTCGACGGACTCGTCGATCACCGCATAGCGTGGTGCGCAGCTCAGACTCGACAAGCCAGCGAGCAGCGGAAGTGGCGCAACGGTGATGTTGCGGAGATCGAGCAGACAGAATGACGCGATCGCGTGTCCGCCAATCGTTGCGGGCGAGAGCCACGCGACAGGCAGGAACTGGCGCAGCGATTCTGCCGGCATGCGGAAGTTGAAGATGAATCGCTCCGCAAGGAGGGCTCGCACCGACGGGATTCGCGACATGATGACCTCTCCGACAAACCGGTTCACTAGAGGCGTTCGGCGCCTTCGAGCTTGCTGAGCCGCTTGTCAAATGTGCCAAACGGGAGGTGACCAGCCTGCCGCGCGATTTCCAGCACGAGGCAGTCGGAAAACCCAAGGTTGGGCGTTTTCTGGTAGTGATCCAGCGCCGATCGAACGACCTCGCTCTCCTGTAACGCCACTTGCTGATGCGTGAGCAGCATGTCGACGACGTCTGAAATCTGCGCGTGACTCAGGTCATAGACCTCGGACAGAACCCATGTCGTCTCCGCGAGCACGACATGCGACACCCAGGCGCCCTTCGAGGTGAACTCCTCGGCGGCTACAACTTGCCGGGAATCGTCACGGGTGACGAGGCGAACGAGAACGTTCGTGTCAATCGCGCGCATGCTTCGCTCGAACGTGACGGCCGATTCCTCGCTTCAGCTCCTGGAGCGAGCGAGCCTTCGGCTTCTGCGAAAACACCGCACGATGAATGTCTTCGAACGTGTAGCGGCCAGCGCGACGGACGATGACGCGTTCGCCGTCGTCTTCCCACTCGAGCACCGCTCCCGGACCGATGCCGAGTTTTCTCCGAATCTCAGCCGGAACAGAGATCTGACCCTGGGCAGTGACTTTGGATTGGGGGAGAGCCATAGCGACATATTACCACGGTAAGCGGTGACGCGCTGACCGTCTCCGCCTAACGGGCCCTGCCGAGGCATTTTGGTTTTGGGGTTACACGTCGACTGACATGACAGCGGTCCCTTGCGTTGACAAAGATGGATTGCAGAACTGCACCCCCACCACGACAACCCTCCCAAGATGGTTCGAATTCACAATCTCGATCGCACGAAAGGTCTGGCAATCAAGATTTGGTTCGTGCCGTACGCCGATAATGGCCAATAGGGAGGAGCCTACGTCGATAAGCCTTCACCTGCTTCTGAGCGGGCGCGCGCGAATACCTCGTCGCCGTCAACAGCGGACGTGCGACCTGCCTTGAAGTCTGCGTACCTGGCTTCTGCTTCCTCCGCCCAGAGTTGCTCGTACTCCTCTTCCGACAAGGACTCGAGGCTGTCGAGCAGGCCTTTTGCGAGAGCCGCCCGATCGCGGAGGTTCAGGCGGAGGAACTCGGCCTCGAGATTCTCAACGGTTCGATCAATCTTGCGAGCCATGACGTGACGCATCTTACGCTCTGGCAACGAGCACGTGCGGCGGGCACCTGCGGCGGAACCCGCTGCATGCGGCGGAAGCCGGCACGCGATTGAACTTCGCGGGGGAACCGCCTCCGATCAAATCGGCGGCCCTACGCGATCTGACTTTAGGCGCAGCGATATCCCAGGATGTAGTCATTGAGCGTGCGAAGGTCAAGTTCACCCATCCGAAGGTAGCAGTAAATGACTGGGATGTAGTTTCTGAGTACTCTCCCTCAATTTTCACCTGAGAATATGTAGCTTTTACGTTCCCGACGTCGCTGCCCACGTTCTTGACGTGATTTTGTACATCCCGGGATGTCGAAATCACCGCGAGGAAGGTGAATTTCACGATCGTGCTCGTAATCGTTACCGCCGGGGATGTAATTCGAAGCGCGCGCCGCTTGATTCGAGCGCGTCCGAAGCTTCCGGCCACGTGAGCGCCGCTGGAAAGCCGGGAATCTCCTGATTCAGCCACTCAGCCTCCGTGGAGACGAAGCCGAGGAGCTCGCGAGAGCAGCGGCTAGTTGGATGGCGCCGCTTGGAGCGGAAACTCTTCCGAGTGCTCGATCGATCGAACCGAAAGGTCTACGTCGAGTTCCGGCCAGTAGAGATGATCGGAGCTTAGCCACTCGACACGAGAGATCTTTCCCACCGAAGCGTCCCGAAACCACGGGAAGTCCCTGAACGAAACGAACAGTTCACGCTCGCCGAGCAGCAGCCAAAAGCCGTGCGGGGAGATATTGGTCACCTCAGCTCCCGAAGTGAAGGCGCCACGCTGCGAGGATTTCATCGCGTCTACCTTCCACGATTCTAACAACCAGCCGCACTTCATGCTCGGCGAGGCCATGATTCAGGGCAAGTTCCACGGCGGGTCGAGCCGCCGCACGGCGGCGAAAGACGTTGCACCTGCGGCGCGAGCCGCCGCACTGCGGCGAAGGACGTTGCACCCGCGGCGCGAGCCGCCGCACGGCGGCGAAGGACGTTGCACCTGCGGCGCGAGCCGCCGCACTGCGGCGAAGGACGTTGCACCTGCAGCGTGAGCCGCCGCACGGCGGCGAAGGACGTTGCACCTGCAGCGTGAGCCGCCGCACGGCGGCGAAGGACGTTGCACCTGCAGCGTGAGCCGCCGCACGGCGGCGAAGGACGTTGCACCTGCAGCGTGAGCCGCCGCGCTGCGGCGAAAGACGTTGCACCTGCGGCGCGAGCCGCTGCACTGCGACTGAGGGCGGCACGCGATTGAACTTTCGCGGGCAACCTCCAATCAAATCGAGCGCGCGCCGCTCGATTCGAGCGCGTCCGAGGCTTCCGGCCACGCCAGTGCCTCGAGAAAGCCGGGAATCTCCCGATTCAGCCACTCCGCCACTGCGGAGACGAAGCCAAGGAGCTCGCGAGAAAGGATGGCGTCCACCGAGAGTCCGTCCCGCATCGCAACGCGTTCTAGCGCCAGCACTTCGAGCCGCGGAATCCGCACTCTGAGCTCGGTGAGCCTTAGCAGCTCCGGGATCGCCTCCGCCACCTCCGCCCCGAGCGCCGCTTCGATCTCCTTTTGTGACCAGAGGTCGATCGCAAATGAAACAACCTCCGCCCACGGGATGACCTCTTTGCCGTCCACCTCGACTGCCTCGATCTCTCGCCAGCCGTCACCCACCCGCAAAGCTCCTTCACTTTCATTTCCAGCAACTTGGCGGCTTTCGAGAGCGAGCAGTGGCGCTTGGGTTCCAGGAAGAGGCGACGAATTGTGGACTGTGAGGCCATCGGACAGACTCCTTTCGGTGGCTTTTGGAGATTCACTGAGTGAGAATGCTGATTCCAACGTTAGTTGGAAGACTTTATTCCAACTGCAGCGTGGAATGCGAGCGTGCAGGAGGCAGAGCTCTTCGGTCGCCGGCTCCGTGAGTTGCGCAAGGAGCACGGCCTCACGCAGGAGGCGCTCGCCGAGGCGGCCGACCTTTCGGGCAACTACATCAGCGACTTGGAGTTAGGCCGAAAGGTGCCGAGTCTCACCATCCTCGTTCGGCTGGCGCAGGCCCTAGAGGTGGGTGCGCCGGAGTTACTGGCGGACTTTGGGAGGGAGGCCGTGAGAAAAATGAAGGTCCGGCCCCACCGGTAATTATTCAACCAACCCTGTTGATGCCAGCTTTGGTCTTTGTAGACGATAGCAGCAGCCCGTCTTGTCTCCGCGAAGAGGCAACATGAGGACGTTCTCGTCCGCAGCGCAGCCGTAAGTTCAGCCGCTACCGCATTTGCGAGCACGATGCTGGCTTGCTGTACGCTTGACATGTCGTACTGTGCATTTGCATGTCTTTGCTTTGCCTTGACAGAAGGGTGGGATAAGGGAGGGAGTCGCCTCGCATGGCTGATCACCTACGATGCGCCTAACGAGGTGACATATGGCCAAGAAAACACGAGCTACACGAGACGAGCGCATTCGAAATGATCTGTTTGGAGGCGATACCGACATCGTGTTCGACACGAAGTCGGGCGGATTCGTACCCTTGCCGTTCGAGTTCCGATTGCTCTTGCGCTTTCTCACATTAGCGGAGCTGCGAGTGTTGGTTTACCTACATCTGAGATCGGGGAGAGAGGGCATTTCCTTTCCGACTCCCGAAGAGATCGGTCACGACATTGGGGTTCGGAACGCGAAGCATGTTCGGCCGCTTCTGGGGCAGCTAGAACGTAAGGGATTCATCCGGACCGGGCAGAAGGGCGGCCGGATGTATTACCTGGTTCTCGATCCGGCTGTACCGATTCGGCGGCTCCTTGAATTGAAGGCGATGAGCACGGAACAGTTACGCGACGTCAATGACATACGTGAGAGCGTCGGCCGCGACCCAGTGGAATACGGAGATGCTGATGATCAGGATTAGCTATGATCGCGAGGGCCGATCAGTGAAGGCCAATTGCGCGGTGAGCGGACCGTTCAGCCTGACGGCTGTTGTTACACTACTTGTTGTCGCGTCTGGCAACGGACGCGAGCTTCTTGCGACGGTGGTAAAGCTGCTCATCGCGGCTTGGCGGTAACTTTCGGCGATTCAGACGACGCGCGAGTCACCTGGACAAAGCGGTCGGCGACGATTTACACGCCGTCGGCCCGTCCGTATCCTGAGACTCTCCCGCCGATCGAGTACCCAGGGCATCTCATGACGCGGAAGGTCGCCACACAGGGCAGATTCGCTGGAAGGACGGCGAGCGCCTGTTCCTCAGCCACGCATTGCACGGTGAGACCGCGGCTCTCGAGGAGATCGATGAGGGTATGTGGTCGCTCTTCTACGGCCCGGGCTTCGGGCCCGGTTCGACGAGAGAGAGCGCCGGTATTGCGGCTGATCGCCCAACACTGGACCCCGAAAGCGTTACCTCTGTACCCGGTCCGTCTTGTTACCGATGTCACCGGTCGCCCAGGCGAGCTAGCCAGCGCCCGCGCCCGACGTGGGATCCGCGTCCGGCGATGTTGCGATGAACTGGCGAACGGCCTCTACGAGCCGAGGGTCCGGGGAAAGGATCGCTTGGGGGATGAATTCAGGCGGTTGGCGCCGCACGAGATCATCAGTCAGGAGTGCAAGCGCAGCTAGCAATGACGCAGTGTTCTTCGCATGTTGCTCGTGCAGAACCGTGAAGAGTCGCATGAGAACTGCGTTATCGGCTCCCTGGCGAACGTAGTTATGAGGCTGAAGTTCGGCGATGCCATGGCTATGCAAGAGCCCTGTCCGATAAGAGTTGAGTTCCTGAAGAGCTTCGGACGAGACGAAGGAAAGGAGCATGTCGGCGTAATACGTCTTGCCCGCCCACGGCTCCAACGCCTTTCGAAGGGCTTCGAACCGTTGCTTGTGCTTTTTCTTTCCTTCAAGGCTTAAGGATAGCGTGTGACCGACGAGAGCAACTGTCTTTTCGACCGATGCCTTCTCGTAGGCGAAGAGAAGGTCGGCTGCCATGATGATGTTGGCTTCGGCAGCGAGAAAGATCACATCCGTTTTCTGACTGGCCGTTTCCCAGACGTGTTGGAGGAGCTGGCTGAGCGTTATTGCGATCTTTTGCTGAAGGAACAGCGTCTCATACAAGAGGCTGATGAGATCGTTCGCGTGTGGATGGTCCGAGCGACGAATTTCATTAAACGCGAAATCAACATCGATTTCCAGGAAAAAGCGCAAGGAAGATACGGGCACCTTAACGACCATGGGCGCCACGAGCATGCACAGAAGAGGCGAACGCCTGAGAAGATGCAGATTTAGTGGCGGTGAAGAGACGATACGACACAGTCTGTTACGTGTGGAGACTGTGTAAACCCGCAGTGCATCTGCCCGACGTTTGTCGTGTTCGGTGAGCTGATCGAGTTTGTGTGGTTTTTGCCAATGCTCGTACATGAGGTCGAAGAGAACATCTCCCAGGTCTTCGGGCGGACCGAAATAGTCGGCGAGCAGGGTTCGACGCGCAGCATCTAGGGTTTCTTCATCGCTAGGAATCCAGCGGCGTGCAATTAGATGCCTGAGTTTTTCCCGTAAGCTGTAGTTGCGCCAGAGGGCCATGGGACAGAGCAGCGCCACCGGACATCCAAGGGACGGCGACCCGGAAAACGGAACCGATATCTCAGTTCGAGGGAGAAGATATCGAGCTGCGATGAAGTCGGCCATCCGATGCAAGGCGTTGGCAATCACCGGCAGCCGGAAACCATTTCCGTCCATTCTTGGATGACATGGTACGCGAGCCCTCGTTGCGTCTGGCTAACTGTATATTCGACTCCAGCCACCGGCGCCCGCTTCTCGGCATTCGACGCGTTGCTTCTGCAGGCTTCTGGGTGACAGCTGTGGATACTTGTCGGCGAATCCGCCCCACAGCCGGTAGAGGCCTCTGTCGTTGCGCCGAGTCGGCTGAACTTCGCACGTGGCGCCGAGGTGGCTCGGATGGTGGATAGACGGCTATTCGGCGCGGCTATGCGACAGCGTCGGATGACGATGAGGCATCACGCGTGACGCAGCGTGAAGTCTTCGCGCGGGCTCGCTTGAAAGATGCCCGAGCGTTCGCGGGACTCCGCGGGGCGAGACCACGCACACAGAAATGTCTTGATCAAGCCACCCGCTGACCGTCGCGAAACACCGCCGTCACGAGGTTCACGCCGAAGTGGTAGACGAGGTGGAGGTAGTTCGGGGCCTCGAACAGGACGAAGTCGGCGCGCTTGCCCGGCTCGATCGACCCGATCTCGTCCGCCATACGCAGCGAGAACGCGCCGTTGAGCGTCGCGGCGGTGAGGGCCTCCTCGACCGTCATCTTCATTCGGAGCGTCGCGAGCTGGAGGACGGCCTGCATCGACTCGGTCATCGACGATCCGGGATTGCAGTCGGTTGAAAGCGACACGATCGCGCCACGGTCGATCAGCTCGCGCGCGGGGGCGTAGCGCTCCGACATCAGGAAGAAGCTCGTCGCCGGCAACAGGTTCGCGACCGTGTCGGAGCTCGCGAGCGCCTCGATGCCGCGGTCGCTGACGTACATCAGATGGTCGGCCGACGCCGCGCCGAGCTCCGCGGCGAGCGCGGCACCGTCGGTGTCCGACAGCTCGTCGGCGTGCAGCCGCGGGATCATCCCGAGTTTTGCGCCGGCGCGGAGCACCGCGTCTCCCTGCTCTCTCGTGAAGACGTTCTGCTCGACGAACGCATCGCAGAACGTCGCGAGCTTCTCCGCCGCGACCGCCGGCAGGATCGTCTCGATCACTTCGTCGACATACGACGCGCTCCGGTTCTCCGGCGGGAACTCGTGCGCCGCGAGGCACGTCGGCACGAGCCGCACCGGCGATCGGCCGCTGACGCGCCGGATCGCACGGAGCTGTTTCAGCTCGTCGTCGAGGTTCAGCCCATATCCGCTCTTCGCCTCGGCCGTGGTCGTTCCGTATTGCGCCATCATGGCCGTACGCGCGAAGACGTTGGCTGCCAGCTCCTCCTCGGTCGCCGCGCGCGTGTGGCGGACGGTCGACGCGATGCCGCCGCCCGACGCCGCGATCTCGCCGTACGTCTCCCCCTGCAGCCGCCGGTTGAACTCCGACTCGCGAAAGCCGGCGAACGGGATGTGGGTATGCGAGTCGACGAAACCGGGGACCGCCGTCGCGCCGCGGGCATCGAAGTCGTCGTCGACCTGATGCACGTTGTCGCGTTCCGGACCGACGTAAACGATCCGTTCGCCGTCGACGACGATCACGGGATCATCGTCATACACCGTGAGCTTCCGCATCGCGCCGCCACGCACCGGCCCACGTCCGGTCGGCGTGGCGATCTGCTTCAGATTGCGGATGAGGAGCAGTTCAACTCTCCATCCGCTTTCGGAACACGCTCGTGATCGGCTGCTCGGTCGCTTCCTGCTCGGCGTCGAGCGCGATGAGGTGCTGGACGGTGTCGAGCGTTCCCTGCAGGCGCACACGGACGGCGGCACGCTCGACCTTCAGGTCCTGAATCGTCCGCTCGATTTCGGAGACGCGCTGCATCGCCTGCGCGATCACGCGCTCGCTGAGCAGCTCGGCGTCCTTGACGATCAGCTCGGCCTCTTTGCGCGCGTTGCTCTTCACGTCCTCCGACACCTTCTGCGCCGAGAGGAGCGTGTCCTTCAGGATGCGCTCGCGCTGCGAGTGATCGTCCAGCTCGTCGCGGAGCATGGCGTTCTCGCGCGAGAGGCGGTCGACGTCCTTGACCAGCCGCTCGATCTCTTCGGCAACGAGGCTGAGATAACCGCGTACCTCGTCCGGGTTGTACCCCTTCAACGCACGCGCGAAGACCTGCTTCTGGATCTCCAGCGGAGTGAGGTTCTGCATCGACGCCCTCCCATCACATAGGAGCAAGTATAGCGGCGATGAGGAGGCGGCGAATGAGGTAGATCACGAGGAGGAGCAGCAGCGGCGACCAGTCGATCCCCGCCGTGTCGAAGCGCCTGAGGAGGCGGCGGAACGGCCGGAGGAACGGATGCGTCATGCGCGAGAAGATGTCGTTGAGCTGGTTCAGGAGGTTGTAGAACCCGCGGTAGCGCCAGCGGACCGACGACTGCGACGCGAAAAAGAGAATCCACGAAATGATGACCCAGACGAAGACCGTCCACTGCAGGAGGTCGAGAATGATCAGGAGGACGTCGACGAACGGGGCGACGAATCTCATCCGCGCGCTCCGAAGATAGCGCGTCCCACGCGGACGATCGTCGATCCTTCCTCGATGGCGATCTCGAAGTCTTCGCTCATTCCCATCGACAGCTCTGCAACTCCGGTGCGCTGCTGCAGCTCACGCATCGTACGGAAGTGCGGCCGGGGGTACTGATCGAACGGAGGAATGGCCATGAGACCGCGGAGTGAGACTCCCTCGACGGCCGCCACGTCGCGCGCGAGCGCCGGAACATCATTGGGATCCGCACCGCTCTTCTGCTCTTCGCGTCCGACGTTCACCTGCAGCAGGATCTCCTGCCGCTTGCCGATCGCCAGCGCCGCCTTTGCAATCTTCTCTGCCAGCTCGACCGAGTCGACGGTCTCGATGACGTCGAATACGCGGACCGCGTCCTTCGCTTTGTTCGACTGGAGATGCCCGATGAGGTGCCAGCGCGCCGTTCCCTGAACGAGCGGCTTCTTCTCGCGCGCCTCCTGCACCTTGTTCTCGCCGACGTGCGTCGCGCCCGCGGCGATCGCATTCGTCACCGCTTCGGCCGGAAAGGTCTTCGAGACGGCGACGAGCGTGACTTCATCGCGTTTCCGGTTCGCTTTCCTGCACGCCGCTTCGATGCGTGCGTTCACGGCCGCGAGGTTCGCCCGAATCTCGTCAAGCGTCAGCACGGCGTCGATTTTCCCACCGGCCGTCGGCGCGGTCGACGGCGATGTTCGCCAGCCGGTCGGCTTCCTTGTTGCCGGCGCGCAGTGTGTGGCGGATCGAGAAGCGCCGGAACGAGCGCACCAGCGTCTTCGCGCGCTGGAAGAGCGGGACGAGGTTCGGGTGCTTCACGCGGTACTCGCCGTTCATCTGCTTCACTAACAGCAGCGAGTCCGACACCACCTCCAGCTCCGTCGCCCCCTCGGCACTCGCTACAGCGAGCGCCTCGAGCAGCCCCGAATACTCCGCGACGTTGTTCGTCGTCCTGCCGAGGTAGCCGGCGACCTCGATGATCTCGCCGTGCTCCATCCGCAGAAAAACGCCGTATCCCGCCGGACCGGGATTCCCGCGCGCGGCGCCGTCGACGTATGCGATCGCCTTCAGGATGCCGGCCGCTCCATGTAGAGAATGCGGTGGCACCCTTCGCACGGCACGATCTCGCCGCGCTTGAGCTGCTGCGCGACCATCGCGCGCACGCGGGTGCGGCAGGCGCTGCAACTGTCGTTGTCGACGCGCGCCACCGCCACGTTGTTGCGCTGCTTCGCCACCTGCCAGAACTGGCGGCGGAGGCGCTCCGGGATCTGCGCCTCGATCTGTTCCTGCTTTGCCTTGAGCTGCTCGATCTCCGCGCGCAAGTCGCCGAGCGACGACTGCCACGCCGCGTACTCCTCGTCGTGCCGCGCCTTGAGCGGATCGAAGCTGGTGCGGCGCTCGTCGAGCTGCGACTGGATCGCGTCGCTCTCGTTCATCGACTTCAGCACCGAGTCCTCGAGCTCCTTGACGTGCTTGCGCGTGGCGTCGATCTCTTTCCACGCGGCGGCGTACTGCTGCTGGTTCTTCACCAGCATCAGCTGCCCCTGGTACTTCTTGAGGAGCTCCTGCTGGTCGCTGAGCTCGCCGTCGACGCGTCGGCGTTCCTTCGCGGTCGTCTCCAGTTGCGACTCCAGCCGCTCCATGTCCTGGTTTGCCGACTGGAACTCCTCATCGACGGCGGCGAACGACTCCGGTTTCGCGTTCAGTTGTTTTTCGCGTTCGCCCAGTTGCGTGAGCACCTGCTGCAGCTCCCACAACTTCTCTACGTCATTGTTCAACAGTGCCTCCGTTGAGCCGTCCAAACACAAAAAAGGCGTTCCTCGAACGGAACGCCTGTGCGGGTCGATCGTTTCGATGCTTGGGACAGAGTCGATTCATCGTTGTTTTCTGGTGGGTCCACCAGGATTCGAACCTGGGACCTGCCGGTTATGAGCCGGTAGCTCTAACCGCTGAGCTATGGACCCGGTTTGCTGCCGGCGCGACGGCGCACCTTATCGCATTTCGATCTTGTCGCCAACTTCCATCGCCCGCTTCATCGCCACGATGCGCGCCGTGGAGGTGTGGCTTTCGGTGGTGAGAACACCGATCTCGCCGAGAACCTGCCGCGGCTGGCCGGCGACCGGACTGTCGCGATAAACGGTGAGGACGTCGCCCGGCTGCAGCGAGTCGTCACGACCGAGGTCGATCTCGACGAGGTCGCTGACGCCGAGGCCGAAAATGAACCCCTTCGAGTTGACGATGTAGCCGGAGTGCTGATTCGTCCCGCTGTCGCAGATCGTCGGCAGATCCGGAACGCGTGCGATTGGGATCGGAAGCTGCGGAAGCGGCTTCAGTTTCGCGCCGACGGAGATCTCCTGGCACGACTGCGTCACGATCGCCGTCGCCCGGTTGGCGTCGGTGCAGAGGATGCGGACCTGGCCGATGTAGTCGTAGTGCCGGCCGATGGTGGTGTTCCTGATCGGATGCGTCACGAGGTCGCCCGGCTGGACGAGCAGGTACGTGTCGCCGGCGACGAGGCCCGTGGCGCTCCCGCCGTGAATGAAGACGATGTCGCCGTCGCGGACGCTCATTGCCTGATCGACGACACCCTTCTGGTAGAGCATCTCGGTGTCTTCGAACCCTTCGATCTCGTTCGGCATCGGCTCGTTCGGGGCTCCGAGGTATCCCCAGCAGTAGAGATCGGCCTCGGCGCCGAGCGCGGTCGGCGCGGCGGCCGCGGTGTTGAGGCTCACCGTCGGCATCGGCGTGTTGTTCGCGTTCGACTGATTCCCGGTGTTGCCGCCGGTCAACGCGGTGCTGGTCGTCGTGGTCGTGGTCTCGGCGGTCTTGTTGCTCGCTTCACCTTCGACGAGGAGCGTGTCGCCCGGGTAGATCCAGTGCGCGTCGGTGATCCAGGTGTTCGACTCCCACAGCTGCGGCCAGAGGTAGGCGTTGCCGTAGAACTGCTTCGCGAGAGCCCAAAGCGTGTCGCCCGCCTTGACCGTGTACGTCTTCGCGTTCGGCGCGTAGGTCGACGGATCGGGAGGGTTGTAGGGCGTCCAGTGATCGCCTACGCGATGCAGGTCAGTCGGCGGACGCGACGAATGCTTCGCCTTCGCGCCGAACAGCGGCAGCGTGACGACCAACAGGAGAACGGGAGCCACCCGACGCACACTCATTGTCCCCTCCCAGGTTTCTCAGGCCAGTAGTAGGGGAAAAGTAGCGCAAATGGAGAGGGTTAGTCAAAGGTTGTACAACTTATCTGAGCGTTCGGACGCCGTCGTCGGCCACTCCGGCATGCTCCGCCGAGAAGTCGCGCAGCTGCTCATTCCGCTTCTGATAGTTGCTCATGACCTTCCGGACGTAGCTCTGCGTCTCGCGGAACGGCGGGATCCCGTTGTAGCGCTTCACGTTCCCCTCGCCCGCGTTGTATGCGGCGATGGTCTTCTTCACGTTGCCGTCGAAGCGCTGCTGGAGGTACTTGATGTACTTCACGCCGGCGTCGACGTTCTGCGCCGGATCGTAGAGGTTCCGCGCGCCGAGCCAGCGGCCGGTCCGCGGCATCAGCTGCATCAGCCCGCGGGCACCGACGGACGACCGCGCCGTCCGATGGAACTTCGATTCCTGCTCGATCACCGCCGCGACGAGGGCGGGATCGACGTCGTACTTGATCGCCTTCTCGTGAATGAGGTCGCCGTACGGCATCGCGTTCGCGAAGAACTCGCGGCGAATCGCGCCATTGATGCGCGCCATCTCCTCGTGGAAGACGTCCATCTTCGAGTGCGGCGCCGTGAACGGCGCGAGGCCGTCCGTTCCCTGCTTCGGCAGCCAGCCGTCATCGAACAGCGCGATCCGCTGCGAGACGAGCGACTCCGGCAGGACGCGCGAGAGCTTGAAGAGCGAGTTCGCCGCGAAGCTGTCGTGGACGTCGGCGACGACCGTCGCCTCCCGCCCCTGTTGCTTCACCACCTGCACCGAGTCGAGATCCTTCTCGACGACGAAGTGAGCGCCTTCGAGCGCCTGCGTCAGCCCACCCACCGAGAGCGCTGCGCCCATCAGCAACGCCGCCGCGCCGCGTGCGCCGAGGAGGCGATACGCGCGGTTGTTATTTGCACGTTTCCGGAGACGGGCGAGACGAGTCGTAAGGGCGTTTTTCAACGGGGCTGATCTCCTCCGAATAAGTAGGTGAATGCGCCCTTAGAACGGGAGGAGGGATAGTGTTATTGCGTGTTCAGCCCGCTAGCGGAGTAAGCTCTTTCTCGCCAAATACTTCCGCGGCGAACTTTTCGATGCTCGTGCCCGCTTCGCGCCACGAATTCCGCGGTAATCCGGCCTTGTAGCACGTCTGCTGGAGGAACATCTCGCGGTCCCAACCGTACTCGGTCGCGACCTGCGGGAGGAGCAGACCGGCGTTTCCGCCCCGGCGGATGATCAAGCCATCGCGGCCGACGACGAGGTCTTCGATGTCGGTCACGCGCTCGATCGGGCCCATGACCGAGATCTCGATGTGGACGCGCGGCAGCTCCTCGCTCCGCAGCGGATGGAACCGCGGGTCGCGAAAGGCGGCGCTGATGGCGCTCTGCGAGACGGCGACATACAGCGGCGCCACCGGCTCGATCGATCCGATGCAGCCGCGCAGTTCCTCGTCGTCCGTAAGCGTCACGAACGCGCCGGCCGGGCGGCGTAGCTGCTCGTCGAACGCGTCGGCCGTCAGTTCGGGACGTTTTCCGGCGAAGACGGAGGCAATCGATTCACGGGCGAGGGTCAGGAGCTGTCTGCGCTGGGGAACGTTGAGCATGGCGATGGATCAGCATCAGGTTTCGGGCGTAGACGACCAGTCCGGGCGCCTGTCCGAAGATGATGACGGGATCACGCCGAAGAACGCCGTAAATCGTCATCAGGATTCCGCCGGAGAGCGACAGCCACCAGAAGCCGACCGGCACGTGCGACATCCTGCGGCGTTCGGACGCGATCCACTGGATGATGAAACGTCCCGCGAAGAGCGCCTGTGCGATGAAGCCGAACGCGGCGAGGAGGTCCCAGTGCCACGTCGCCGGATTGAGGTGGCTCACACGTCCTCGCGCAGTTTGTAGTGGAGCATCCGCTTCCCCATCCACCGCACCGCCATGCAGTCGACCAGACCGCGGAACGCCCGATTCATCGCGCCGTACTTCGACACGCCGTATTTCCGCGCGCGATGATTCACCGGCATCTCGATCACCTTGTATCCCGCCATCCGGACGAGCGTCGGGAGGAACCGGTGCATGCCGGTGTAGAGCTGGACGCGATCGATCGCCTCGCGCCGGATCAGCTTCAGCGAGCAGCCGGTGTCGGTGATCCGGTCCTTGGTGATCCAGTTCCGGACGCCGTTGCCGATGCGCGACTGCATCTTGCGCGACCAGGTGTCGTGGCGATTGACGCGAACGCCGATCACCATGTCGCTGCCGCTCATCTGTTGCGCCGCCATCATCTTCGGGATGTCGGCAGGGTCGTTCTGCAGGTCGGCGTCGAGCGAGACGACGAACGTCCCGCGCGCCGCGCGCCACGCCGCGTCGAGCGCCGCCGTCTGTCCGCTGTTCTTCTCGAACGAGAGGATCCGGAGAGTCGGGTACTTCGACTTCAGTTCGCGCAGGACCTCGAGCGAGCGGTCGGACGACCCGTCATCGACCGCCACGACCTCGTAGTTCCACCCCTTCCCGTCGAGCACCCGTCCGATCTCCTCCATCAGGATCGGCAGGTTCTCCTCCTCGTTGTAAACGGGGAAGACGACGGAGAGATCGGGCCGGGAACTCATCTGCGCCGAAGTGTAACTGACTGCCTCAGGCCGGATACGGGTAGCCGGCCGCCAGCGCGTTCTCCAGCGTCTCGTCGTGACCGTAGATGTCTTCGAAGAAGTGCACCTCGCCGTTCTCGCCGGCGCTCGCGGTGCTGTAGATGATCATGATCGGGATCGGCTTCGGGAGATTGATCTGCGTCGGATCGCCGTCCTTCATGTGCGAGCGGATCTCGTCGGCCGTCCACTGCGGCTGATCGCGCAGCACCCACTGCGCGAGCGCCACCGGGTCTTCGACACGGATGCAGCCATGGCTGAAATCGCGCCGCGTCTTCGAGAAGAGCTCCTGCGACGGCGTCGAGTGGAAGTAGACGTTGTTCTGGTTCGGGAAGATGAACTTGATGAGACCGAGCGCGTTGTTCGCTCCGGGCTTCTGGCGCACCTGCAGCGCGAACGAGCGGAGCTTGGCGAGCGTGTCGGAGTCGACGTGGTCGGTGTCCACCGGCTCGCCGTCCGGCGTCACGATCTCGTAGCCGTTGCGCGCGAGATAGCCGGGACTCGCCGCGATCTTCGGCAGCAGCTCCTTCGCCTGAATGCTCGGCGGAACGCTCCAGTACGGCCGCAGCACGACGTACTGCATCGCCGCCGCGAACACCGGCGTCTGATGTGAGTACGCCTTGCCGACGACGACGCGCATCGCGACCTGCGTCTCCCCTTTCTCGTTCCACGCGCGCAGCACGAACTCCGGAATGTTGACGATGATCGGCGGCGTGTCGAACTCCATCGGCGCCCAGCGCCACCGCTCCAGCGCCCACTGGATCTGCTTCACGCGAAAGCTGAGAGGCGTGTTGAGCGCCCGGAACGTCTTGGCGCTGATGACGCCGTCCGGCTGGAGGCCGTGACGCGACTGGAACCGCTTCACGGCCGTGATCAGCGCGCCGTCGTAGACGCGATGCTTCGGATCGCTCTTCACCGTCGCCGGCAGGTCGCCGACGCGGCGCAGCATCCGCGCGAGCTGGACAGTCCCCGAGTAGGCCTCGCCGGGTTTAATGGTCTTGTCATCCGGCAACGGCGCCTCGTGCGCCGCATCCGCCGCCAGCTGGCGGTACATAGCGAGCGCCCGCTGCAGGCGGCGGTACTCCTCGTACGGCGGCTCGATCTGCGAGAGCATCACCGCCGGATCGGGCGCGTCCTTGATCTGCGTGAGGAGCTTCGGCAGGTAGTACTTCTTCGACTCGATATCGAGCTCGAAGCGGAGGTTCCGCGGGTTGATGCGCCCGATGTGCAGATCGGAGATGTAGCGCATCAGCGAGGTGCTGACGGCGACGTCGAAGCGGGCGAGGGCGACGTCGTCCGGATGGCCGCTGCTGAGCGCCTGGAGCCGCGCTCCCCAACGCGAGCCGTCGTAGTCGACCGCGTTGACTCCCTTCACGTCGGCCGACTCAAAGAGCGCGATGACCGCGAGCGACTGCGGCGTCACCTTGCCGTTGCGCGACCACGCGAAGGCGTAGTTGAGCGGCTCGTAGAAGTTCACGAGATGCTTGCGGTAGTCGCTGAAATCCGGCCACCGCAAGTCGTCATCGCGTCCCGCCTCGACGAGCGAACGGATCGTCGCCGGACCGGCGTCCTGCGCGAGGACGGGCAGGGCGACAAGTACGGCGACAAGGATGAGCAGGAGAACCCGGACGAAGGGCCGCATCACCGCGGCAGATTAACTGAGAACGCGCGCTCGAAGTTCGCGGTCGTGACGTCCGCGACGTAGTCGAGCGGCTTATCCCACAGCGACGCAAGCAGCTCCGCGACTTTCACCACGAACGCCGGCTCGTTGTCCTTCCCGCGATACGGCACCGGCGCGAGGAACGGCGTGTCGGTCTCGATCAGCACGCGGTCGTGCGGCAGCGCCTTCGCGACCCCGCGCAGCATCTCCGCGCTCCGGAATGTGACGATCCCCGAGAACGAGATGAAGAACCCCGCCGCGACGAGCTTCTCCGCGACCTCGAGCGACTCCGTGTACGAATGCAGAATCCCGCGCGCGCCGCTGCGCAGCAGGATCTCGACGCAGTCGTCCGTCGACTCGCGGTTGTGCACGATGATCGGCTTGTCCAGCTTCTTCGCGAGCGCGATGTGGCGCTCAAAGACGGCGATCTGCGTCTCGCGCGGCGAGTGCATGTAGTGGTAGTCGAGCCCGCACTCCCCGATCGCGACGACCTTCGGATCATTCGCCAGCCGTTCGATCTCGGCGAATGCCGCGTCGTCGCAGTCCTTCGCCTCGTGCGGATGAAACCCTACCGCGCACCAGACGTCGTCGCGCCCGCTCGCCACCGCAATCGCCTGCGGCGCATCCTCCAGCTTCGTCCCCGGAACGACGAATCCCCGCACCCCGCCCGTACGCGCGCGTTCCAGCACGGCATCAGCCGCGGACATGGCGAGATGGCAGTGAGAGTCAGTGAAGCGCACTATCGGTCGCGCGCTCGTTCTCGGCTTGTTCGTCCGTCACCGATTCCTCGACGAGCATCCCGCCTCGGACGACGACGATGGCGGTATTGGTCCGGCGGGCGATTTCGCGCGCTCGCAATGCGGCGCGAATTAGAGCACGCGGCGCGGCCTGCATGTCGGCGTTCGGCAACTTCGACTCGAGGTTATGGCTCATCGATTCGCACCTTCTTCCAAGAGACGTGGTTCCGGTCCGCTGTTGTCGTACCACTGCCAGAAATCGACTAGATGTCGGTACACAGTCAGGAAGTTTCGCATACCGGCGGCAAATCGTCTCCGTATGACCTCCGCGGCAACATCGTGACCGCCTTGACGCACTCGCATCGCGACGCGCGCCAGCGCCTCCTCCTCTGAATCAAGCGAAAGAAAGATCAGTTCGACCACGAACCCGTCTCTACGCCAGGCATCAACCCGATGAAGGTAGGTGTGTCCTGACAACGTCGTCTCAAACGCAAAACTGCGACCCTCGGCTGCGCACCGGTCAATTTCTCGAAGCATCAGTCGGCCGGCACGAAGCGCTCCAACTTCCGGAGCGAACGGCGAGAGTCCGGCCGCGATTAGATCGGCATTGATGAACACAGGAAGCCCAGCTTCGCCAGGCAAGAATTCCTCTGCAAACGTCGTCTTCCCCGCTCCATTCGGGCCAGCGATGATGATGACCTTTTTCTCAGGAGTCATGCCCGCTGGAGCAACCTCACACCCGCTCCACGAGCATCGACAGCCCCATCCCGCCGCTGATGCAGAGTGTGGCGAGGCCGAGGCGTTTCTCGTGCGCTCGGAGGGCGTGGAGAAGCGTGGTGGTGATGCGGGCGCCGGTGGCGCCGATCGGGTGACCGAGGGCGATAGCGCCCCCGTGGACATTCATCTTTGATCGATCGAAGTGCAGCTCGCGGTCGCAGGCGATCACCTGGGCGGCGAATGCTTCGTTCAGCTCGATGAGATCGATGTCGTCGAGCTTCACGCCCGTATCGGCGAGGAGCTTACGCGTGGCGGGAACGGGACCGATGCCCATGACCTTCGGATCGACGCCGGCCTGCGCGTAGCCGACGATCCGCGCCATCGGCTTCAGATTGTGCTGGCGGACGGCCGCTTCGCTGGCGACGAGCATTGATGAGGCGCCGTCGGTGATGCCGCTCGAGTTTCCGGCGTGCACCGTCCCGTTCTTCCGAAACACGGGCGGGAGCTTCGCGAGCGAGCCGAGGTCGGTCTCGAAGCGGGGATGCTCGTCGTGGTCGAGCTGCGGGAGCGCCACGATCTCGTCCGCGAAACGATGCTGCTCGTAGGCGCGTGCCGCCTTCTGCTGCGACTCCATCGCGAACCGGTCCTGCTCGTCGCGGCTGATGCTGTACTGATCGGCGAGCGTCTCCGCGGTCGCACCCATCATCTCGTCGGCGAGCGGACAGAGAAACCCGTCGCGGTACATGCCGTCGATCACTTCGGTATTGCCCATCCGCATCCCCCACCGGACGCGCGGGAGGAGATACGGCGTATTCGACATCGACTCCGTGCCGCCGACGAGGAGCACATTCGCGCGTCCCAGGCGGATCTCGTCAGCGGCGTTCATGATGGCGCGGAGGGCCGAGCCGCACGCCTGGTTCACCGTGTACGCCGGCGTCTCGTGGCGCAACCCGGCGCGTACGGAGACTTGTCGCGCCGCGTTCGGGCCCACACCCGCCTGTCGCGCGTTGCCGAAGATCGTCTCGTCGACTGCGGCCGGATCGATGCCCGACCGCTCGATCGTCGCCTTCGCCGACGCGACGCCGAGATCGGGAGCCGTGAGTTTCGCGAGCGCGCCGCCGAACTTGCCGATCGGCGTTCGCACGGCGGCGATGAGGAAGATGTCTTCTTTCAAATGAGCAATCCTGCGACCGTGTTGTAGTACGTCTCGACCGCTTCCAACAACTCTCGCTTCCCGATCTTTTCATTCGCGCCGTGGGCGTCGAGGATCGAGCCGGGGCCGAAGAGCAACGGCTTGCCGAGCGCGCCGAGGTGCGGAACGTCCGTGTTGAACGCGACGACCACCGACTCCGCGCCTTCGGGAACGATCATGTGCTGCGGCGGATTGCCGTGCGTCCAGGTGATCGTGCCCCCGTTTCTCGCGAGGATCGGCTCGAGGCGCGCACGGATGTCCTCCGGCGTCGTGACGAGGCGGAAGATCATCTCGCACTCCGCCTTCGCAGGAATGATGTTCGGCTTCTCGCCGCCGCGGACGACGCCGACATTCACCGTCGTCTCGCCGAGGTTTTCGTCGCGGCCCCAGTCGCCCGCGTTGATCTCCGCGATCGCCTTGACCATCTTGTTGATCGCCGAGTCGCCGAGGTGCGGGTAGGCCGAATGCGCGGCGACGCCGTCGAAGCGGACGATGCAGGTGAGCGCGCCCTTCGACGCGCGCGCGAACTTCGAGCCGGTCGGCTCGCCGACGATGACGTACTCCGACCCGAGGTCGCGGAACGCCACATTCGCGCTCTTCGCGCCGATCGAGTCAGTCTCCTCGCCGACGACGAAGAGGAACGCGAAGTCGCGGACGTCGTTCGCGAGCAGCTTTTCCCCCGCCGCGACCATCGCCGCGATGACGCCTTTCGTGTCGCAGGCGCCGCGGCCGTAGACGTGCGTGTCGTCTTCGCGCGACGCGAACCACGGCGGCACCGTGTCGAGGTGCGAGTTGATGACGACGCGCGGACGGCCTCCCGCAGATGCGAAGAGGTTGAACCGCGTCTCGCTCACCTCCTGCCGGCGCGTCGAGAATCCGAGCCGCTGCAACTCGCGATCGAGGAGCTCCGCGTGCGCGAATTCATCGCCGGTGGTCGACGGGACGTCGATGAGCTGGCGCGCCAGGGCTATGGGATCGATCAATGAAATCGCCGCCGCCTTGGAAACTCACGTTGCTGCTCGTCGATCTTTCCGAAGAACGCGCCGAACTGCCGGTGGATCGCGGCGAGATCGGGATCGTTCGGGTACTGCTCCCGGATGTCGCGCGCGAGGCGGTTCGCCTCGGGGCGATCGTCGCGTCCGATGGCGAGGCCGAGGTCGCAGAGCGAGTGCTCGCGCGGATCGAGGTTCTCCGCGTTCGCGAGCGCCCGGTTGAACTGGTCGCTCGAGTGATCGAAGTTCTCGTTGAGCAGCGCGATCTCGCCGAGGCGGAAATGCGCCTTCGCATTGTGTGGATCGGCGCGGATCGCGTCCGTGAACAGCCGCCGCGCCTCCTGCGGATTGCGATTCACCATCGCGTCGAGCCCCTGCGCGTACAGCTGCTCGGCGGTCGGCGTCACGGGCGTGGGCGTCACGGGGGCCGGTGCGGGAGCGGGGACCGGTGCGGGATTCTCGGCGGTTTCTGTTTTCTTCTCGACGACCTGCGGGGGCGCTGCCGTCTCTGCTGTCGTTGTCGTCGTTTCAGTCGCCGGCGCCGCGGTCACCGCCATCGTGCTCGTCGACGGCTTCGCGGTTACGGTTGCCGGCGCGGGAGCGGTCACCTTCTGCTGTTCTCTGTCGCGACGCACGAATGCTGCGAACGCAATCGCCAGGACGATGATCGGCCCGATGATGATTGCGTACAGCGGCCACCTGTGCCGCGTCTTCTGAACCGGCGCGCGCTCGATGATTGTCGGTGCAGCCGCGGCAACCATCGGCGCCGTCATCGCAGCCGTCAGTGGCTCAGTCGGTGCCACGGCCGACAGCCGCTCCAGCGCCGCTGACAGCTCTTTCGCGCTTCCGATGCGCTGTTCGCGGTCCTTCCGCAGACAGCGCTCGATCAGCAGCGCGAGCGCCGGCGTGATCGAGGGATTGGCGACGCGCGGCGGCTCCGGCTCATCGCGCACGATCCGCGTGATCGTCTCCGTGACGGTCTCGCCGCGGAACGGCAGCTTTCCGGTTGCGGCCTCGTACAGCACGATGCCTAGGGAGAAGAGGTCGGTACGCGCGTCGAGCGGCTTCCCGAGCGCCTGCTCCGGCGACATGTAGTGCACCGTGCCGAGGATCATGCCTTGCTGCGTCACGAACGAGGTCGGCGCATCCGACGAGATGCTCTCCGCGCCGACGCGTTTCGCGATCCCGAAGTCGAGCACCTTCACGCGCTGGCCGCGGACGATGATGTTGTCCGGCTTGATGTCGCGATGGACGATCCCCTGCTCGTGCGCTTCCGCGAGCGCCTCGGCGACGCCGCGTCCGATCCGGCAGACTTCGCTCTCCGGCAGCGGACCGCGAGCGATCACGTGCGAGAGCGGCTCGCCATCGACGAACTCCATGACGATGAACGTCTGCCCCTCGGCCTCTTCGAACGAGTGGATCGTCGCGATGTTCGGGTGGTACAGCCCGGCGGCCGTCCGCGCCTCTCGGCGCATGCGTGCGACCGCCTCCGGATCGGAAGCGACTTGCGACGGAAGGATCTTGACCGCGACCGTGCGTCCGAGGCGCGTGTCCTCCGCCTTCCACACCTCGCCCATCCCGCCGGCGCCGACGCGCGCGATCAGCTTGTAGGCACCGAGCATCTGATCGGGAGCGAGCATGTGCGAATTGTAGGTCAGCGCCGGATGTTTCTCCGCGCTGATGAGAATGACGTTCGCGCTCGCCGCGCTGCTTACATTCGTGCAGCCGCCACCCGGCGCGCAGGTGATCGGTCCTTCTTATATAGAGGTCAAGACCGACGCGGCGAACGTCAATCGTGTCGAGTTCACCGTCGACGGCGTCCTTGCGGGCGTCGCTCGGCAGGCACCATGGAGGATCGCGCACGATTTCGGCACCTCGCCCGCCGCGCACACGATCGAGGCGAAGCTCTTCGCGAATGGCTACCGCGACGTCAGGACAGCGACGATGAGCACCGTCGCGCTGACGGCCGGCGAATCGGTCGTCGTCGATCTCGTCGAAGTGCCGCTGCGCCTGCGCTCGTCGAAACAGGTGACTGCGTCGGACCTCCGGATTCGCGAGAACGGGGTCGAGCAGACGATCCGCGACGTAAAGACACAGCGCGGCGCGGCGCACTTCGTCTTCGTCGTCGATCGATCTCTGTCGATGGGCGACGGCAAGCTCGCCGCGGCACTCCGCGCGATCAACGAAAACCTGAAGATGCTCCGCCCCGACGACACCGCGTCGATCGTCTTCTTCAACCATAACGTCACGAAGGCACGCACGATCGCGCGCGGAGATTCTTTCGCCGAAATCACTCCCTCGGGCGGAACGTCTCTGCGCGACGCTGTCGCCTCGATCCGCTCGCCTGATCAGAAGTACGACCGCACCTACGCGATCGTGATCACCGACGGCGGCGACCGCAATTCGGAGCTGAGCGACGAAGAGGCGCTACGCCTCATCAGCAACACCCACACGCTCATCGACGCGATCATCCTCGGCGACCGCAGCAGCTTCCTCGATCGTGCCGCGAAGAACACCGGCGGAAGTGTCGTGAGGGCGTCCGCGCGGAGCATGAACGACGCGCTCCACGACGCCCTCGCCGACATCAACAGCCGCTACCTCGCCGTCTATCAGAGCCACGGAACGCAGCGCGGCTGGCGGACGATCGACGTGACCCCGCGCACCCGCGGCATCACCATCCTCGCCGCGCGGAAGGGGTACTTCGCCGAATGAGGCGTCTGGTCATCGCGGCCTGCCTCTGTGTGGCCCCGGCAATCCTGCCGGCGCAGGAGACGCGCATCGCGTCCGATTTCGAAATGCAGCAGATGGAGCGACAGGCGGCGACCGCGAAGGACTTCGAGTCGCAGCTCTCCGCGCACCTCAACCTCGGCGACCTCCACGTCACGCGAAACGAAACCGCCGCGGCGAATGCCGAATACCGCAAGGTCCTCGACATCACCGCCAACGAACGCGCGGCCAGGCGAAAGCAGGGCGACATGGCCAGGTACGCCACCGCGACGATGTACGCCGGCTACACGCACGCGACTCTCGGCGAAGAAGCAGCAGCGTTCGAGCTGCTCGACGAGGCGACGCGCTACGCCGGCGACGACGCGAAGACCTGGAACCTCTACGCCGACGCGATGGGTCGCCTCTCGTTCCGCGAGAAGGCGGCCGCCGCCGCGCGGAACGCCATCGCGATCGGCGAACGGAAAGGCGAGTCGCCGCTCGACCTGGCCGTCTACCGGTTCACCCTCTCCGCCTACGTCCCGCGCCGCGAGGGCATCGCTCAACTCGAGAACGTCGTAGCGGCGCTGAAGTCGAAGCAGTTCGACAGCGTGCGAAGAGAGGTCGCGCGCCACGAGTCGTTCGAGAGCTACTCGACCGTTCGCGGCGACGCCACGGCGTACGTCTCGCTCCTGAATCGCTCGCAGCTCCGTCTCGCGCGCGAGTACGAGGCGAGCGGCGACGTGGCGCGCGCACGGAAGACGTACCAGGACGTCCTCGCCATCCGCAGCGACGATCCGACGGCGCTCGCCGCGATCGCGCGCCTGTCGCAGTCGAACGAGGAGCGGGCGCGCTACTTCATCGACGCGTTCGACGCGAATCCGTTCTCGCTCGACACCATCCGCGCGTACGAGCAGTGGCTCCGCGCCGGCGGCTCGATCGTCGACAACTCGACCTCGCCCGGCGCGCAGGTGCGGCACGCCGTCGAGCAGATCGTCCGCGGCGAGCGGCCGTCGCTCGACGCGCTGATGAAGCAGTTCCCGAACAATGACACGCTCCGCGACCTCACCACGATGTCGCGCGCTGCGCCACCGGCGTTCCTCAGCGGAAACGCCACGAAAGTGACGCCGGCCGTCGAGGAACTGCGTGCGTTGATGCAACTCGACCTCACGCCCGACCAGCGCGTCGCGCTCGACCGCATCACCTTCACTAGCAGCGTGCGGTTCAATCCGAGCCCTCCCGCGCCCGCCGGTCAGACCATCTTCGAATCAGGCACCATCGGCGACGTCCCGTTCAAGTTCTCCGAACCGGTCGCCTTCTCCGGCGCGTTCCCCACCGCCGCCACCCTCACCTACCGCATCCTCGGCGTCAGCGGCTCCGTGCTCCTACTCGAGCCGGTGAAGCTGGAGGCGCGATGAAACGTCTCTCGTGTAGCGCAGGCTTCCAGCCTGTGCCCCCGTTGCCGCCCACCCGGGGCGCAGGCTGGAAGCCTGCGCTACACGTGCTGACATTGTTGTTCGCGGCACATGTGTTCGCGCAATCCGTCGCGAGCACACCGCGCGGCGTCCTCGTCGCGCACGACAAGGTCATCGAGCTGCACGGCAAGTGGAAAACCGAAGGGGTCAGCAGCCCGGGCGCCGTCGCGATCAGCGACACAAAAGCGGCAGTGCTCGATGAGATCCACGACCGCGTCGCGATCGTCGATCTCGCGAACGGCACCACGACCTTCGCGAACACGCGCTCGACACCGGTCGCCGCGGCATTCGTCAACAACGACCTGCTGGTCCTCGACCGCGACGCGCACGTGCTCGAGAAAATCGACGGCGGCAGCGTCGAGGTCGCGGAAGATCCTGAGCTCCTGTCCGTCAAGAACGATCGCGCGTACGTCTACTCGCGCATCGACGGCGTGCTGCAGGAGATCGGGCTCCAGCCGTTCGCACTCCTCCGCACCGCCCGTATCGCGCCATTCGCCTCGGCCATGCAGTGCGACGCGCGCAACGCATACCTGGTCCACCCGCGAGACGGCCGCGTCCGCGTCGTCGATCTCGCGAAGATGCAGCCTGCGGGCGAGTTTAAAGTCGGCTCCGTTCCGACCGACATCGCGATCGCCGGCGACGAGACCGCGCTCACCGCCACGATGCTCGCCGTCGCCGATCCGTCCGCGAAACGGGTGTGGCTCATCGAAGGGACGCAATCGAGCTTCCGGGCGTTCACCCGCGGCTTCCTGCGCGGCATCATCGGCCTCGGCCTGTTCGGCGGAAGAGAGACCGAGTTCCCCACCGGCGTCGATCGCGTGATCGCCCGGGGCGCCCGGTACCTCGCCTTCGACTCATCCACGGGAACGCTCTACAGCGTCACGAAAAAGGAAACGAACGTCCTCGCGCGCGGTCTGGCGCCTCATGCGTTCGCCCTTACGCCCGAGGGAGTTGCGTACTGGCAGAACGGTACGTTGGTTGCACAAAAGCTCGGTAATGAGTGACCGAAAGCCGTGCGTCCGATGCGGGCGAACGATCGATGGATACGCCCGGATCTGCCCTTTCTGCAACTGGGACCAGAGCGCGCCCGTGCCGGCCGCGAAGCCGCAACAAACGGTCGCGTCCGACTACACGCCTCCCTCTGACGAAACGAAACTCCGCAGATACGCGCTCGCCGCAGGCGGCGGTCTCGTGATGGTGATCGTGCTCTTCTTCGTCGGAGCGCACGTCCACGGCAGGAACCCGCCGCCCGTGACGAACACGGAGCAAGCGGCCGCGCCGAGCGGCCCGCCGACTTCACGGCAACGGTCGAACGTGGCCCTCGTTCCCGACAACGGACCGGCGCCGCCGTCGCCCGGCCAGCCGGTGACGAGCGCGCCGGTCTCCGACACGGCGCAGGGTCTCGCGAATCAGACCGATCGCACCGACGCCACCGCCGCATCGTCCGTCGAGTACTCGCAGATGGCGCAGCGCGCGGCGGCCGAAGCGTCGCGGAAGAAGGTGTCGGGACTCGTCGATCCGCTGACGATCCAGGGCAACGCGTACGGCAACCCGCTGCCGCGGCCGATGACTTCATCGTCGTCGAGCAATGCGGTACGCCACGCGGCCCTCCGCACGCCACCCGTTCCGGAGTACCAGGGACTTCCGGACATCGGCGTTCGCGGCTACGCCAGCGCCAGGCTCCTGCTGACGATCGGTACCGACGGGCGCGTCCACGCCGTGAACGTGATCCAGCCGTTACCTGGCGCAACACCGCAACTGCTCGAAGCGGTGCAGGCATGGCGCTTCAAGCCGGCGACGGAGAACGGAACTCCGGTGCCGTCGACGTTCATGACCGCACTATCATTCCGGCCGCGATGAAGTCCTGCGTCGCCTGTAAGCATTCGATCGACGACCAGGCGCGTCTCTGCCCGTACTGCGGCGCCGATCCGACCTCCGGCGAGAAGGTCGACACCCAGGCGGCGATCGAGCAGGTCTTCCATACGAAGAAGCTCTCGACGGCCGACACGGTGCTCGACTACGCGCGCCGCCGGCAGGGGATCGTCGTCGCGCTCGTCGCCATCGTCGTCTTTCTCCTCCTCGCCGCGCTGCATCAATTCGTGACCGCGCGGAACAGCACGGTCTCGAACGGCCCCGCGATCTCGCTCAGCGAGATCGCCGACGCCGCGAATGAGAAGACCGACACGCAGGCGGCGCCGATGCCGGACCTCAAGTATCAGTACGATGGTCGCGGACAAGTAATGCAGACGTTCATCAACGAGCCGGGCGCCGTCGCGCCGGCACCTCCGCCCGCAGCTCCGACTGCGCAACCACAGGTGCAACCGCAGGTGCAGCCATCGCCATCACGACGCTGATCATCACCGTCGTGGTGATCGTCTTCCTCGTCATCTACATGCGGGCGCAGAAGCCCGCGACGAGCGCGCAGCGGCTCATCCAGCAGCACCGTTACGAAGAAGCGGTCGTCGCCGCTGCACAAGATCCGTTGCACCGCGGTGAAGCGCTCAAGCTCCTCGGCCGCTTCGACGATGCCATCGTCGCGTACCGCCAGTCGGACGATCCCGCCGCGCGCGAAGGCATCGCCCTCTCGCTCGCGCACCTCGGCCGCGATCTGCCGGAGGCCAAGAGGCTGATGGACGAGACGATCGCGCTCCATCCGCAGATCCAGGAGTTCCAGGCGCTCGGCCTCGCGTACATCCTCCTCAAGTCCGGCCAGCGCGAAGAGGCTCTCCGCGTCTATCGCGACAACGTCGAGCTCCTCGAGACCCGCTTCCGCGACGACTACACCGATCCCGACCCCCTCCTCGCCGAGACCGTCTGGATGTTCGCGACCCTCGCCGACGCCGCCGGCGACGCCAACGCCGCCCGCCTCCTCCGCTCCCGCGCCGCAACCTGGGCGCCCGACAGCGTGTGGTCGTTGTGGGCGCATACTGCCGAGCGATGACGCTCGTTGCGATTGGAGTCGTCCTCTTCGTCGCAGTCGGCGCCGCGATGATCGTCGCGCGCAAGCCGCTCGCCGACGGTCAGGCCATCGTCTTCGGCGGCTCCGTCGTGCCCGGCTGCGTCATCGCCGAAGCAATCGCGATGTTCATCGCCGCCCTGCTGATGATCGTCGCGTACCGGTACGGCCTCTTTCGGTGATCGCCCCCGCCCAGGGCGCAGGCTGGAAGCCTACGCCACACGAGGGGAATCGCGCCGTTCTCTCGTGTGGCGCGGGATACGCCGCTTTTCGTGTAGCGCAGGCTTCCAGCCTGCGCCCCGGGCGGGGGCGCTACACGAGCAGCGCCAGGCGGTGGAACTCGCCGCGGATGCGGAGCATGGCGTTGGGGGCGGCGATCGGGTGGACGCGGTTGGTGAGCAGGACCATGATCTTGTCGCGCTGCGGATCGATCCACACCGAGGTGCCGGTGAAACCGGTGTGACCGAAGTTGCCCGGCGAGAGCATCTCGGTCATCGCGCTGCCGGTGCCCATCTGCCATCCGAGTCCGCGCGCATCGTTCAAATGCGACGTCTCGTTCTTTACTGGAGGAGTGCGAGCGAGAACACTGCGCGTCATCTCGAACACTTCCGACGCCGTCGCGAACAGACCCGCGTTTCCGGCGCAGCCGTTGCCGAGGTGATGCGAATTGCCATCGTGCGTCTCGCCCCAGATGAGGCCAGAGCGCAGCGGGCAGCGCGCGGCGCGCGGGTCCATGTTGCGCTCCCACCGCTGCCCCCACTCCGTCGCCGCGATACGCGGCTTCAACGATGCCGGCGGTTTCAAACGCGCGTCGAGGCGCGAGCGCGCGAGCTCGTCGAAGTTGTCGATCGCCATCCACAGGAGGATGAAATTCAGATCGGAGTAGATGACGCGTGTTCCGCGCTCGCACTCCGGTCCCTCATCGAGGATTGCGCGCAGCGGATCGTCGAACGCGTAGAGCGGGAGCCACGGCCGGAGTCCCGTCGTGTGCGTGAGCAGCTCGCGAACGGCGTATCCATGAATGATGTGATCGAGCGGAAAGAGCTCCAGCGCCAGCGTCGTCGTCACGAGTGGCTTCGTGATGGAGGCGCAGTCGTAGATCGTGTCGACCGTCGCCGGGATTCGCAGCGGGACGGCCACCGCATGCCCCACGGCGCCGGTTTGGTCGATTCCGCGACTGGAACCCACCGCCCACGATGCGCCCGGGAAAGTCCCGAGCTCGATCTCGCGTTGTAGGTACCCGGCAATCGTCACGGCGTGATGATGATTGCACAGGAACGGCTGCGCACGCCTGCTGTCAATCGCAAATTCACCTTTTGAATCAAACGTTTACGAGCACCAAAAACGATTGCATTTCACGTGAAAGTTTCGGAGTACCATCCAAACCGTCCATGCTGCGTTTAGAAAAACTAGACATCCACGGCTTCAAGTCCTTCTACGACCCCGCCCACCTTACCTTCCCGGCTGCCCTCACGGCCGTCGTCGGTCCGAACGGCTGCGGGAAATCGAACATCTGCGACGCGCTGATCTGGGTGCTAGGCGAAAATCGCGCCTCCCACATCCGCGGCGAGACGATGGAAGACGTCATCTTCCAGGGGTCGGCCCGCAAGCGCGCTCTCTCGATGGGCGAGGTCACGCTCACCCTCGGCGCCAGCAACGGCCACAGCGAGCTCGCGGACGACGGCAAGATCGTCATCAACCGCCGCGTCTTCCGCACCGGCGAGTCGGAGTTCCGCCTCAACGGCAAGCGTGTCCGGCTCAAGGACATCTCCGACATCCTGATGGATACCGGCCTCGGCATCCGCAACTACTCGGTGATGGAGCAGGGGAAGATCGACCTGATCCTCTCGAACAAGCCGCAGGATCGCCGCCGCCTCATCGAAGAAGCGGCCGGCATCACGAAGTACAAAACGAAGCGGCGCCAGGCGGAGCTGAAGCTCGACGAGACGCAACAGAACCTGTTGCGCATCGACGACACGCTCTCCGAGGTGACGCGGAATCTGAACTCACTGAAGCGCCAGGCTGGAAAAGCGCGGCGGCACAAAGAGCTGAGCGAACAGCTCTCGACCGCGAAGCGCTCGCTGTACAAAGGACGCATCCTCCTCGCGCAGGACGAGCAGGCCGCGGCAACGCTCGCGGTGACCGAGGCACAGACGCGCGAGGCCGATCTCCAGCGCGACCAGTCGCAGCATGAGTTCGAGCTGACCGAGACGCGCTCGCTCCACAACACGCGCGCGGCTCGCGCTTCGAACGTTCGCGAAGAGATCGCGGGACTGACCTCCGAAGTCGAGCGGCTGCGATCGTTCCTGCAGCAGTCGGAGACGAACCTCGCCGATCTGCTCACCCGCATCGACACATCGCAGGCGCAGATCGCCGCCATCGAGACCGAGGCGGCGGAGCAGCAGGCGCTGCTCGACGAGAAGACGCAGCAGCTCGAAGCGGCGCGCGCGGAGCGCAACCGCCTCCGCGATGTCGCCGACCAGCTCGAGCGCGACCGCCAGGAAAAGTCCGACGCGGTGCGGCAGCACGAGAAGTCGCTCGCCGACGCGCGCGAGTCGCTCATGCGCACGATCGCCAAGATCAGCGAGGCGCGCAACCAGGTCCACCAGATCGAGATCGCGGTCGAGAAGTGCGAGTTCTACCTCTCGAAGCTCAGCGACCAGACGCGCCGCGCGTCGGAGAACCGCGCCGGCGCGTTCGCGACGGTTCACGACTGGGACGGCCGTGTCACCGAAGCGCAGGACGCACTCGACGCTGCCGTGATTCACGCGCGCGAAACGCTCGCGCTGCGCGACGAGCTCTCCGCGCATCGCGACGCATTGCGCGAGTCGCTCGCCTCGGCGCGCGACACGATCTCGCAGACGACGTACAAGATCGACTCGCTCCGCACGCTCCTCACCTCGCTCGAGTCGCAGGATGAGGACGTCCGCCGCGCGATCCTGGAGCTGATCCCGAACGCCGTCTCCGCCGCCGAGTCGGTCCACGCCGCGCAAGGATTCGAAGCGGCGCTCGACACGCTGCTCCGCGAAGTGTCGAAAGCGGTCGTCGTCGAGAACGGCGACACCGCGCTCGAAGCGATTCACCGCCTCCGCGAGCGCGGCGCCGGCCGCGGCGCGTTCATCAATCTCGATTTCACGCCGGAGGGTGAAGGCACCCGTCGCGGCGACGCCGCCTTCTCCGTCCTCGGCGAAGGCGAGATCGCCGATGCGGTCCGCCACGCGATCCCCGAGGCCTACATCGTCGGCAACCTGCGCGAGGCGATGGAGCGCGCGAAGGAGCGGCCGAGCGCGACGTTCATCACGCTCGACGGCGACATCGTCCGCGGACCTCTCGTCGTCGGTGGCCGCACAGAAGGCGCCACGCCCGGCGTCTTCTCGATCAAGCGCCAGCTCTCCGACCTCGAGTCGCACCTCGGCAACGTCGAGACGCACGCGAGCCGCATTGCCGCCGAACTGCACGCACTCGAAGACGAACTGCGTGCCGCCGACGACGCCCGGATCATCGCTGAAGAACACGCCCGCACCGCCGACACCGACCTGCGCGAGCGGAAGAGCCAGCGCGAGCGCGCCATCGCGGAGCTCGAGCGGTTCGAGAAAGACCTTGCCGTCGCCTCGGAAGAAGCGACGCTGTACGCCGAGGAGAAGGAACAGCTCATCGCGCGCAAGAACGCCGCGCTCGACGAACTATCAACGCTCGAACAGCACGAGCGCGAGACGCAGGAGATCATCCGCTCGCAAGAAGAGCAGCTCACCGCGGCCCGCGTCGCGTTCGAGGAGATCACCGACGTCGCGTCGAAGGCGCGCGTCGACGTCGAGACGGCGGCCGGCAACGTGAACGCCATCGCGCGCGAGCACGAGAACCTCTCGCGCATCGTCGTCTCCCTCGGCGCGCGCGCCACGCAGCTCCAGCAGGAGATCGAGTCGCTCGCGCGGAAGCAGCAGGAGACCGAGGCCGCGTCCGAACAGGCGCGCCAGCAGCTCGAAGCGTCGAAGGCGAAGCTCGTCGAGGTGTCGGAGCTGCGCATCCAGCTCGAAGGGGAAGTCGCCGAGCTGGAGGAGAAGGTCACCGAGCTCGAAGAGCGCGCCGTCGCGTCGCGCGAGCAGTGGAACGCCGCGAAGGACACGCTGTTCGAGGCGGAGCGCCGCGCCGACCGCGCCGCGTCCGCGTTCGACCTCCTGCGCGAGACGATCGCGCTCGACCTCCACGCAGGCATCGACGCGCTGGCCGAAATCGAGCCGCCCGCTGATGAGGAGGCTCGTACCAATCTCGAAGCGGAAGTCAGTCGCCTCGCCGATTCAATAGACAAAATCGGCCCCGTCAACGTGCTCGCGATCGAGGAGCACAACGAGCTCGAAGGGCGCGAGTCCTTCCTCCGGACGCAGCGCGACGACCTCGTGAACTCCATCGAAGCGCTGCGCCAGACGATCCGCAAGATCAACCTGACGTCGCGCGAGCTGTTCCGCGACGCCTTCAACGCCACGAACGAATACTTCACCGAGATCTTCACCTCCCTCTTCGGCGGCGGCACCGCGCGCATGCAGCTCCTCGACGACGAAGACGTCCTCGAGAGCGGCATCGAGCTGGTGGCGCAGCCGCCGGGAAAGAAGAACCAGTCGATCGCGCTGCTGTCGGGCGGCGAGCGCGCCCTCACCGCGATCGCCCTCCTCTTCGCGATCTTCCGCTACAAGCCGTCGCCGTTCTGCATCCTCGACGAGGTCGACGCCCCGCTCGACGAAGTCAACACCGAGCGCTTCGTCCGCCTCGTCCGCGACATGTCGCGCGACACCCAGTTCATCGTGATCACCCACTCGCGCCGAACGATGGAAGCCGCCGACGTGCTCTACGGCGTCACGATGGAGGAAGCGGGCTGCTCGCGGCTGGTCTCGGTCAACTTCGCGGACGTCGAGGCGTAGCGCGGCACCGCCCGCCCAGGGCGCAGGCTGGAAGCCTGCGCCACACGGGGGACAACCCCTCTCTCGTGTGGCGCGGGCTTCCAGCCCGCGCCCCGGGTGGGCGGGGGAGCGCTATGCGACGCTCCGCAATCCGCCCGCGTATAGTCATCGAGTGATTCGCAGGATCGCAATCGCACTACTCCTGACCGTCGCGTTCATCCCGGCACGGACGGCGCGGGCGGAGGATGCCGGCGTCGTCCTCAACGTCAATGGAACGCTCGCCAGCACTGCGGGATCGACGTTGGACATCCTCGGCAGCTACACCATTTCCGGCCCCGGTGTGATCACGGACTTCCACCTGCGAATCGACCTGCCCGCTCATACCGCGCTGAAGGAGCTCGAGTACCCGCCGGCGGGACTCAGCTGCGCACATCCGTCGCCCTCGGTCATCGACTGCTCCGCGCCGTCATCGAACGGCCTGAATCGCTTCACGTACTTCGAGCTGCTCGTTTCGATCGACGCGAACGTCGCCCCCGACACCCCGCTGCCGTTCACGTTCACGATTCTCGGGAACGGCATCACGACCCCGTTGGCGGACCGAACGAAAACGTTCACCACCTACATCCTCGGGCCGAACGATCCGGCGACGTCGATCTCGGCGCCGAGAAGCGTCGACGCCGGCAATGCACTCCCGGCAACGGCCACGGTGACGAACAACGGCCCCTACGACGTACACGGAGCGTACGTATTCTTCACGATGTGGAACGGCCTGACGCCGGTGAACATCCCGAACGTGAGCGGACCGGACGGGTGGCGTTGCCTTGGTGACTCGAAGACGACGACGGCCGGCTGCTACGCCGACATCGTCCTGCCGGGGACGATCGCCGTCTTCACTCTCTCGGGGATGCTGCCACAGGGCGCAACCGGAAGCGTCACGACGATGTCGGCCATCAGCTCGCCTTTCGACGTCTCTCAGCTGAACGATGACGCCGTGACGACGACGTTCATCGGCCCGCCGCCGCCGAGCACCGACGTCTCGGTGACGATCTCCGCATCGCCGGCGCAGGCGAACCCGGGAGACACGGTCACATACACCGTGCGCCTCGACAACAAGAGCGGCGTCTCGGCAAACAACGTCGCGCTAACCGTCTTCGACTCGGCCTCGCTACCGGTCGTCTCGAGAACCCTCCCCTGCTCGGACGGTCCGTGCGATATGGGCACGGTCATTCCGGGGGAATCGCGCACGTTCACGATCGTGGTCCGCGCCTCGACGCCCTCCGGCACCACCGTCACCGCGACCGCGACGACGCGCGCCGCGAACGACGACTCACCTTCGAACAACCAGGCAACAGCGACGTTCGGAATCGGCGCTCCGGCCAATCCCAATCCGACCGTCGATCTGTCGCTCACCATGAGCGCCATCCCGGCAGACGTTCATCCCGGCGACCTGATCACATTCGTCTACGTCGTGACGAACCACGGCAGCGCCACGGCGACCGGCGTCGTCGTCCAGCCGATCCTCCCCGCAAACGTGAAGTTCGTGTCGGGCTCCGGCGACGTCGTCGGAACGCTCGCCGCCGGCGAGTCGGCGACCGTCACGGTCACCGCCGTCGCGACCACGCTCGGCTCCGACACCGCGACCGCGCACGTGGTCTCGGCCGAAACCGAATCCAATCCCAGCGACAACAGCGCGTCGGAGACGATTGCCGTCACACCCGTCTCGTCGAGCCGGCGGCGATCGTCACATCATTAGGCGGCATGTGTGACAGACGGCAATCCTGCCGGCACTGTTAGGATTGATCTCATGGTCCGCCGGTCCCTCTTCGCAGCCGCATTCTTCGTCTGCTTCGTCGCCCCGCGCGCCTTCGCGCAGGCGGCGGACCTCTCCGTGAGCGTCAACGGACCGTCCACCATCCTCGCCAACTACGACACCGCGACCGCCACGGTGACGTTCACGGTCACGAACGCCGGACCGGCGACCGTTACAGATGCCGCGGTCGACTTCAGTCCGGGGCTGCTGGTCAACCTCCCGAGCTTCAACTGCGCGACCGTCACCGACCACGTTCGCTGCACGACTTCCTCGTTCCCGCCGACGACGGTCCAGGGGTCCGGATCGATGGTCGTGCAGCAGCCGGCCGCCGACACCCTCGTCGCGATCACGGTGAGCGTCTCTTCGGCCACCTTCCACGATTTGAATCTGGCGAACAACACCGGCACGGCGTACGAATGGATCCGGTGGAAAAGCAGCGCCGGCATCACCGGAATCACTTTGCCCCCGAAGATCCCCGTTCCGCAGGCCTACGACGGAACCGTCATCAACACCACGATCAATTACGAAGTCGACGGCCCGAGCTACGCGACGGACGTCAAGATCACCGTTTCCGTCCCCGGGGGGTTCGAGAGCGCTACGTGGGATCCCGCTCTGACATGCGTCACCGGCGCGACAACCGTCTGCACGGCGAAGAAGCTGGGCGCCTCGACCGGATCCATCAACATTCGCTTCAGGGTCGGGCGCTACTCAGGAGGGACGACTCTATACGTCACCGCCACCATGACCTGCTCCGACGCGGTGGCCTCATCGCCTCCCTCCTGGGCCGGCGTCACGATCCTCGATCCTGCCTTTGTCATGGTGTCCGCCGACTCTCCGGAGTCCGTCGCGCAGGGCACCACGTTCGCCAGCAACGTGACCGTCTATAACACTGGTCCGGCGGCCGCGGTCGACGCGCAGGTCGAGTTTTCCGTTACCGGACCCGCGTTCACCTTCGGTCTGCCGAAAACGCCGGCCGGCTGGTTTTGCAACTCTACGTCCTCCACGATCATGACTTGCTCGATCGACTCCCTTCCCCCCGGCAACGCGAATCTCTCATTTCCGGTCCTTCTGTCAGCGAACGTACAACCAGGGGCTCTATTGCAGAGTGTGACCGCCACCAGCGCGAACAACGGGTATGGTCTGTGGCGCGGGGGTGCGACGACCTGGATCAGTCCGGAGAAGCTCCCCTGTTTCAAACAGACGATCGACGGGCCCGCGACCGTCTATCTCGGCAGTACGGCCACCTACACCGTTACGGTAACCAACACGAGCGTCAATGACGCGAGCAACCCCGTCATGGGGCTGTTTTACGGCTCACTCGTGTCTCCGGTTGCGTGGAATTGTCCGAACCCCGACCCCAAGAATGAGCGCCGCTGCGGCCTGGGAGACATGCCCCCCGGATCGAGCCTGACGCTCTATGTGACCCTCCCCGTGTTTGTGGACTGGAATCTGAAATCAAAGATGGATCTGCAGACCTTCATCATTCCCGGAGACTCGAGTTCCACCTACTACAACCCTGAGTCCACCCAGCCGAACTACATGACGTCGGACGTCGAGCCTGGTCCACCGAGGCGCCGCTCGACCCATCACTGACGCACAATGTTCGGTCGCTCCCTCGCACTTGTCGCGCTGCTCGCACTGCCGGCTCACGCGCTGCTCTCGGAAACCGCCGACCTCCGCTTCGACGCCGCGCTCGGAGGTGTGGCCGTGCCGGGCGGCTTCACGACTGTTGACGTGCAGTTCGTCAACTACGGTCCCAGCCCGGCGGGCGACCTCAAAGTGACGATTGGAATTCCCAACGGAGCGACGTACGACGGGAGTTACTACGCTTCAGACATGAAGTGCGCCGGTCCGCCGGCGGGCAGTACTGGCACTTTGACCTGCACCACTCCCTCCTTGGGCGTTTCGCCATTCATCGGCGCTCACTACGTTTCGAGCTTCGTCGATTTCAATCCCCGTATCGATCCGGCGACGCCGCCCGGCACGGTGCTGGCGTTTCCGGTGACGATGACCAGTTCGAACGCGTTGCAGCCGTCGCAGTCCGCGACGGCGATGCTTAGAGTCGTGACACCCGCCGATCTCACGATTGCGGTGAAGTCTCCGGCCCAAGTGACGGCGGGCGACGCACTAGTCAGCACCATCACAGTCACGAATCATGGCCCCGCCGACGGCATGTCCGTCGAGGTCTACGTCGCTTCCTCTCCCGCGCATCCGCAGCAGATGAGCGGCCCGGGTTGGTCCTGTTGGGCGAGCGGTTGCTTTACCAATACCTTTCCTCCGGGAACGGCGACATTCGTTCTGACCTCGCTCGTACCGGGAACGCTGCAGGACCCCGAGGTGACGCAGAGGTTCGAAGTCAGTTCGATCAACGAGCTCGACTACCGCGACAACACCATCAGTGTGACGACCGCCGTCAATCCAGCGCCGCCGCCCAGCCGCCGCCGCGCCGTCCATCACTGACGCCCGTCACCACCCACCCAGGGCGCAGGCTAGAAGCCCTGCGCCACACGGGGGACAACTCTTCGTGTAGCGCAGGCTTCCAGCCTGCGCCCTGGGGCGGGCGGTAGCGCAGCCTAGAAAGCCTGCGCTACACGCGAGGGTTCAGGCGTGACGTTCCGGCAATCCACCGGCAGCGTGACCCGGAACGTCGAACCCTGCCCCACCGCCGACTCCACCTCCACCGCGCCGCCGTGCAGCTCGACGAAGCCGCGGGTGAGCGAGAGGCCGAGGCCTGTGCCTTTGCGGCGGATGACGCCGTTCTCGACCTGATAGAACTGATCGAAGATCTTCGGCAGCTCCTCGGCGGCCATCCCGATCCCCTGATCGGTGACGGTGAGGCGGATGGCTTCCGTGTGCAGCGGTGAGGCGTCCGCGGGAACGTAGCCGACGTCGAGCCGGACGAAGCTCTTCTTCGGCGAGAACTTCACCGCGTTCGAGATGAGGTTCAGCAGGATCTGCTTGGTGCGGCCTTCGTCGAGGAAGACCTGCGGCACGCTCTCCTCCACGTTCGTCAGCAGCGTCACATCCGCCTCGGCGCAGATGCCTTTGACGACGCGCTCGATCGACGTGACGGTCTGCCGCAGGTCGAACGACGCCGGCTGCAGGCCGAGGCGTCCGGCTTCGATCTTCGAGAGGTCGAGGATGTCGTTGATCAGATCGAGCAGATGGTTGCCGGCGATGTGGATGTTCTCGATGAACTTGAAGAGCCGCGCGGGGAGGTGCTTTTCGGCGGCCGTGAGCAGCACGGCGGAGAAGCCGATGATCGAGTTCAGCGGCGTCCGCAGCTCGTGCGACATATTCGCGAGGAACTGGTTCTTCGAACGGTCGGCCGTCTGGAGCCGCACGTTCGTCTCGACGAGCTGGTTCGTGCGGTCGAGCACGCGCTCCTCGAGATCGGACGTCAGCTTCTCGAGATCGCGGTAGAGGCGCGCGTCGTCGAGCGCGACGGCCGCCTGGTTCGCGATCGTCGTCAGGACGATCTCGTCGTCACGCGAGAAGGCGCGGCGGCGGTAACTCTGCACCGAGATGACGCCGACGACGCGCTCGCGCGCGATCATCGGCACGCCGAGCCACGACTCCGTCGGCTTGCCGTCGTCGTACGCAACGATCCCGAACCGCGCCTCTTCGCTGCTGCTCGCGAGATTGAGGACCGCACGGTTCCGCACGACCCAGGCGTTGAGTCCCGAGCCCATCTTCACGCGGAACTTCGGGAGCCGCTGCCCGTCGCGCACGTCGAGCTCGCACGCCAGCTCGTCCGGCTCTTCGTCGTACAGCGCGATGGAGAAGAACTGCAGCTCGACGACCTTCTCGCACGCCTTGTAAATCGCGTCGAGCAGCTCGTCGGTCGTGAAGCGGAGCGAGATCGTCTTCCCGACGTTGCTCACCGACGTGAGCTGCTGCACGAGGTGGTCGCGCGCCGCGCGCGTGGTCGCGAGGTTGCGCGTGATGTAGTCGAGGAGGACGCCCGTGAATGCCCACGCCGCGATCGCGCCGGCGCCGAGGGATGGGTACGAGAGCGCGGTGAAGATCGCGTACGGCAGCGTCGTCACGTAGACGGCGCCGTCAATGATCGAGACCTTCAGCATCTGCGTCACGGTGTAGCCGTGCGCCGCCTCGACCTGCTTCATGACGATGTGGTTCGCCGTGAGCAGCGCAATGCCGGTGAGCGCGATCTGTCCCGCGGCGGTCCACGTCGCCTGCGTCAGCGGCGTCGAGCCCCCGAGCTTCTCGTAGACGGCACCGGCGAAGAGCGTCGGCACGCCGTACGTCGCGAACTGCGCGAACGCGCGTAGTGCGTCCATCGCCGGATCGACCGACTTGTTCGGCCCGATCTGGCGGATGCCGAGGAGGCGCGAGGTGGCCGAGGCGGTGACCGCGATCCAGGCGGAGAGGACGGGACCGAGGAGCGGGAGCATCGTGGTCACGGCGGTGAGCCCGAACGCGACGAAGATGCTGTCGGTCAGCTTGAATTTCAGGAGCGAGAGCGCGAGCGCGAACGCCGCGAAGATCGCGATGAGGACCCACGCCGACGGTCCGAGCGCCCGCAGCGTCTGGCGCGTGGCGAACCCGCGCATGAACGTGACCGTGACGAGAATCAGGAAGCCGATGCTTCCATGCGCGACGAGGACGGACGCGAGCCTTCGCCGCGACGATGACACTTCACGATCGCTTCGAGCCTGTTTCAATTCTCTCTCTGTGGGATTTGGAACATGGTACACCCGGAGCCGGAGCGCAGCGCGCAGTGCGCAGAGGCACAGGCCGCTGTGTCGTATAATCGCGCTCCTTCCGTCCAAAATCAGCCATCATCGACCTCTCATCATGTCCAGGCTCGTCCGCCTTTTCCCCCTCCTCTTCGCCTTCTCGTTCGCGCCGCTCGTGTTTGCGCAGAACGCGAATCTGACGCTATTGGACGCTACGGCTCAGCCGGCGCCACCGGGGTACAACTCGTTCGTCGACGCGACCTACGGACTGACAGGTACGGCACCCGCCACCGACGTGAAGATCACGATCACCATTCCTTCGGGGACGAGGTACGTCGGCCACCGCGGCTCCGGATGGTTCGAGTGCACCGAGCCGCCGCGGGGCGGCCAGGGCGATCTGGTTTGCACGGCGCCGTATCTGACTTCGCCGGCGAGCGACTTCATCGAAGCGGAAGTCACGATCGATTCGTATACGACGCCGGGAACGGTGATCAACTTTCCGGTAACGCTCACGGCCCCGAGGATCGTCAAGCCATCGCAGAGCCTCTCGGCGAGCCTCACCGTCACAGCCACCGCCTACCTGAGGACGGCACTCTCCTCGCCATCGACGGTCGTGCCGGGCGATAGCTACGCGAATAACGTCACGGTGACCAACAACGGGCCCGGAAGCGCCGTTACCACGTCGGTCGACTTCACACTCCTGGGCCTCGGCGGCCGGATACAGAGCGTGAATGGGCCGCCCGGCTGGATCTGCAATTCCACCGACGACAGCGCCACATGTTCCATCGGGTCGTTCCCCCCAGGGACGGCGACGTTCACCTTCACCGTTTCCGTGCTGCTCAATTTCAAGGCGGGAGTGATCCCGCAAAAGGCGACCGCGAGGAGCCTGATCAACGTGAACCAGTTTGACAACGTCGCCGCAACCGCCACGGCGATCGTGATGCCGACGCCGACGCCGGTGTCACTCGACCTCACCGCATCGCCCGACGACGTGAATACCGGCGAGACGCTGACGTATACAGCGCACCTCGCGAATACGGGCAACGCCGACGCCAGAAATGTCTTTCTCGCACTGCAAGTGCCGGGAGGCATCGCGACGACGACTTGCGGAACGCCGTTCGCCCTCGAATGCTCCTTCCCTACGATTGCCGCGGGTGCCACGCTCACGGAAACGGTCACGGTGCGAGTCGATGCGGCGCCCGGAACGCTGCTGACGGCATCGGCTTCTCTCCAGGGCGCGAATCTGTTGAATGGTTATCCGGCGTCCTCCGTCACGACGACGGTCCATGCGACTCTGCACGCCGATCTGCGGGTAGGAATGACGGCACCGCCGTTCATCACGCCTGGCGATGAAGGCGTGTGGACGTATGTCGCGTCCAACGCCGGCCCGGATGCGGTGAAGGACTGGACGCTCACCTTCCCTCTCCCACCCGGCGTCACGTTCAGCGGTCGCATCACGGTTTCCGGCCAGGCAACCTGCAACGCCCTCCCCGCCCACATACCCAACGTCAGGCTGACTTGCCACGGCACGACGCTCCCGTTCCAGCTCGATCTCGGACTCGTCGTCGATCCGTCCGCGACGGGTGCCGTTCACGCGACGGCGACCGTGACGTCCTCGGATGACGCCGATCCGAATCTGAACAACAATGAGACATCGGCGGACACGTTGATCCGCCCGCCCGCCCGGCGGCGCGCCGCGAGGCACTGACTGACATGCGAATCCTTCGACTATTCCTTCTGCTCACGCTCGCGCCGTTCGCCTTCGCGCAATACGCGGATCTGAGGGTGAGTCTCGCGATGCCGCCAACCGCCATCTACAGCGGCACCTCCGCGTCGGCGCGCGGGACGATGACGCTCACCAACGCCGGCAACGCTCCGGCGCAGAACGTCACTCTCGATTTCGGCGGGCAAGTGTCGGCGGGATCATTGCCTGGCCTCGGAATCAAATGCACCGGCTCTCCGACGCCGACTCACTGCACGGCGGATTCGTTGGTTCCCGGCACGTGGACCTTCCCGGTCTACGCGGACTGGTACGGCCTTACGGCTGCCGGCGAGGTCGAGACGACGTCGGTGACGGTGTCGTCGCCGTCGACTCCCGATCCGGATCTGACGAACAACACCGCGTCGGCGAATACGACAATCATTGCGCAGTACAACGCGACGTTCGATTCCCTGAGCGTCCCTTCGGCCGTCGCCGTGGGGAAGATCGCCGCGATCACTGCCTCCTACGGCGATAACGGTCCGACTCCGGCGGAGGACCTGACGCTTACGATTTCCATCCCGCCCGGCCTGAGGTACGAAGGCTTCTACGCGCAGGATTGGGTCTCCTGCAACGAGCCGCCGGCGGCCGGACACGGCGATCTCGTCTGCAAGCCGGGGATCTTCGGGCTTGATCCGAAAGATTCCGTCGAGGCGTTGGTGAGCGTCGATCCATCGGTCGCTCCGGGAACGGTGCTGACGGTGCATGGAACACTCGCCAGCCCTTCGGCGCTGCCGTCGCCTCTCTCGGCCTCCGGGGATCTCACCGTCGCCGCACCCACGTCGGCAGACGCGGCCGCCGTCAGCGTCGCCGCGACGGTCGACCAGCCGTCGGTCGTCATCACTGGCCCGACATATCTGGGGTGGATCACGGAGAAGTACACGATCACCAACACAGGGCCACGGGACGCGGACATCGTCACGCTGGACATGAGGCTGCCGAACGATTGCTGGCTGCAAGCCGCGACGACGACATTGGGCTCATGCAGCGGAACGGGGCCGCTGCATTGTGTCGCGGCAACCCTGCGCGCCGGCGCGACGATGACGGTGACCGTGCCGGTGCGGGCAGCCACAGCCGGAACATTCACGAGCACCGTCGTCGTGACGTGGCTGAACGGCGGCCCAGTCGCCGCGTCATCGAGTTTCGAGGCCCTTTGGGTGAGGTCGTCGCTTCGCCGCTCGGTGCGGCACTGATGTAGGACGCTGCCCGCGTTCGTCTTATGATGGCACGACTGCAAGATGGCAATACGACGCATCGCGCTGTTGATCGCACTCGCATTGCCGGTATGTGCGTTTGCGTCGACTGTTGATCTGAGCGCCATCCTTTTCGCTCCGCCCACTGTGCGCGCCGGCGGGACGGGACTCTGGTACGTCGGGCTCGGGCACATTCGCGAGGCGACGACCGATTGGCACGTCCTATTTCCGATCCCGGCGGGGACCACCTTGATTTCCGTCACGCCTGATCAGAATGTCGGGACGTGCGCGGCGACTACTGCATCCCTGGAGTGCAGTGGCACGACTCTGGGCTCGTTCGCCGAATTCAGCGTGATTCTCGCGGTGTCTTCGACCGTGACTCAGCCGATTCATTCCACGGTTTCCGTCACGACGACGGACAATGACGTCGATCTATCCAACAATCAGGCATCAGCCGACACGACGCTGTATACCCAGTCGGTCATGAGCGCTGCGGTTGGTGTCGACAGGGCCGATGCGAAGGTGGTCATCAACGAACCGGTGACCGTCTCCTTCGGCGCGTTCAATGGCGGCCCTGACGCCGCGAGCGACGTCATCTTGGACGCGTCGCTGCCCCCGAGTGCCGTCGTGCTATCCGAGAAAACGACGTTCGACTCCTGCACCTTTCCACCGATTCACTGCACGGCCAAGCTCCTGAACGCCTTTGAGCAAGTTTCCGTAAACGCCCAAGTCATCTTCCTGACACCCGGATCGTACGTAATCGGCTCGGATGTCAGTTGGACAAACCTGAACTATTCGACGCCGCCCGCCCATGTTTCGATGTCGGTGGAGGCAGATTCGCCGCCTTCTACCGCGGACCTCGCGATGTTGGTGGACGCTCAGCCTGCGAGCGTCGCCGTCGGGGGCTTGGTCACGTATTCCGTGGCAGTGACGAACGCTGGAAACGCTCCTGCTTCGGGTGTCACCGTGCGGTCGCCGTTCGGATCGCTGCTCTTCCAATCATCGTCGACCCACTGTACGGCGACTCCCGACCTTTCCTGCGAATTGGGAACGATCGCAAGCGGTGGGTGGGTTACCTTCACGGTGACGGCGCGACCAACGGAACCCGGGAAAGTAAGCACGACCTTTTCGGCCGCAACATTGTCCGTCGAACCGCACGCATCGAACAATTCGGTGTCTGCGACCATCGACGTCACGGCTGCGCCCGCTCGCCGTCGTGCCACGCGGCACTAGCTACTCGGCCGTCGCCGCGCCGGCCTCGGTGTCCGGTTTCGCGCGCCGCTTCTTGCGGCGTTCCTCGCGGCGGATGTGGCGCATGTCTTCGTAGACCTGGACGAGGTTCTCGTGGCCGGGAGCGCGGATGAGTTGCTTCACGAGCGCGAACGTCTGCGTCGCGATCAGGTCGAGCTCACGGTGACGCGCGAGGCGCGCGCTCGACACCTCGTTGAGAAAAGCGCTCAACTCGGACTCCAGCTGGCGCCACTTGCCGTCGATCGCGAGCAGCTGGAACATCTGCTCGTCATCCTTCCGCACCGCCTTGGAGATCATCTCCGACATTCCGATGGCGGTCACAGACTTTTGGATCAGCTCATCCGAGGACTTGGTGCGGTTGCGCAGAACGCGGCGTTCCTTCGGGGTCATCGCGCCGATCTCGTCGGCCAGCTGTTCACGCATCGCGCGCAGTTGTGCGAGGGCGGCGTCGGGTGTGAGTTTCATGGGTGCGCTCCTGTCGTCTTCGGGAGTACGACTGTACTCTTCGAGATCGCAATCATACTCTTCAAGCCGACTATTAACGTTTTTACAATCGCATTTGAGAGCTTTAAGCTGCCAATTGCACTCTTGGTAACGCTAAACGTCCGCTCAGACATCGCGAATGAGAGCTTGAAAAGTACGATCGCCGTCTAGGAAAGTACACTTGTACTCCTTAGGAGTACAGTCGTACGCTCCGCGACGCCATGTGCGCAGCGAGGATTGCAAGCAGCGCAGAGGCGAGTACGTCGCTCGTCCAGTGACGAAACGCGAGAATCCTCGCGCAGCCGACGGCGACGGCTAGCAGGAGGGCGATGACGCGCAGGGGGGTGCTGCGTGAGGCGAAGAGCAGCACGCCGGCGAGGGAGAACGCGGCGATGGTGTGGCCGCTCGGGAAGGAGGCCGCGACGTGCGCGCGGACGGACGGGCCGAGCCACAGTTCGGGACGCGCGCGCGCGACGGCGTACTTGATCGCTTGAGCGACGAGGCCCGCCGCGAGGCCGCCGAGGGCCATCGCGACGGCGTACTCGATCCAGCGGCGGTGTTTGTACGCAACGCCGGCGACGAGGAAGAAGAGGACGATCATCGCGGGGTTCATCCCGCCGCCGAGGCGGTTGAAGATGCGGATGGTGTTCTCGAGTTGGTCCGACTCGATCCGCTCCGCGAACGCCGTCACCGGCGCATCGGCAAAGCGCCAGGTGAGCACCACCGCCACGACCCCCGCGACGGTTGCCCATCCGAGGACCGAGGACCGAGGACCGAGGACCGGCCGCGCGTTGCGCACGATCCGCCACGCCTCGCCGAAGTCGCGCGACTCGGCGGTCTGCAGCAGCGCGATGAGGAAGATGCCGGCGAGGCACCAGTAGGCGACGTCCCACGATGGCGCCTCGCGTCCGAGGAACGAGAGGTCGTCGATCGGGAGGCGCGCGTCACAGCAGACGTCGTTTACGGTCAGCACCGGCGCGGGCCAGAAGAGCGCTAACGCGAGTAGCGCCACGAAGAAGACGGACGCCGTTCTCCGCTTAGCGTCGATATACATCGAACCACTTTCCGATCATCTTCACAGAGTCGACGACGTGGTATCCGGCGAGTTGGGGCGCGATATCGTTTGTGTGCGCGCGGGCGGTAGCGATGAGCGTCGGCGTTCCCTGCGGTGGGCCGTAGTGCACGTGCTCGAGATCGCGCGGCATGTCGTGCGCCCAGAGGTGGGGGCAGAAATAGAGCGCCATGTCGTTGCCCGGCACGTGCTGTTTTTCGAGCGCCGCGATGAGGGGGCGATCGGTGGCGAGGTCGTTCACGAGGGGCATCTGGGTGATCGCGACGAACACGAGGAGCACGATGGGGACGAGGCCGAGCGCGATGAGAGAAGTGATCGGTTGTCGGTTGTCAGTTGTCGACAACCGAGAACCGACAACCGACAACACTAGCGCGATCGCGCTGGCGACTCCAAGGACGACGAAGATCGACGTGAGCGGCGGGGCATCTTTGATCGTGATGAACGGGCCGGCGATGGCGGCCAGGAGCAGAACCGCGAGCGTGATCAGGTTCGCGAGGCGCGTGCGGTCGACGGCGTTCGCCACGATGATCGCGACCGGCGGGATCAGCGCCATCATGTAGACATCGAGCTTGCTCGACATGAGCGAGTACGGGATGAGCACCGCGAGGATCCAGTTGATCGCGATCCGCTCCTCGCGCCACCGTGCGATCAGCGCGGCAACGAGCGCGGCGAACCACGGGAAGAGATATCCCGGCGAGTGCAGCAGGTAGTACCACGGCGGCGACTGATGCACCCACGCGCCGATGGCGCGTCCGGCGAGCTGTTTCTGCAGCACCTCGTGCGTGTACGCGCCGCCGCCGAGGGACATCGCGGGGATGAACCAGAGCAGCGGGATCGCGATCATCGCCAGCACGCCGGGGACGTAGTTTCCGCGCGGGACGCGGCGTTGCCGCCAGCATTCGAGCGCGAAGAAGAGGATCGCGATCACCGGCGCCATCGGACCCTTGATCAGCGTCGCGATGCCGAGGGCGATGCCGGCGTCGGTGAAGCTGCGTTTGGTGATCCGCCAGATCGCAAACGTGATCAGCAGCGTGAAACTGACGTCCATCCGCGCGGTCTGGGCACTTCCCCAGACGAGCAGTGACGTCGCGCACACGTACGCCGCCACCGGACCTGCAATCTTTTGCATCAGCCAGATGAGCAGTCCGAAGGCGATGAGCGAGGGCAGGACGAACGACCAGATCGAGTACGTCCCGAAGAGGTACGTCAATCCGCCGACCATCCAGAAGTGGAGCGGGGGTTTATGAGTGAACGGGACCCCCTCCAGCGGCGGCAGGAACCACGCCCCGGTGGCACGCATCTCGCGGATGACCTCGGAGTACTTGGTCTCGTCGCCGCAGAAGAGCTCGCGGCCCAGCGGGCTCACCAGTGTGGAAAGAAGGACCACCCCGAGGGCGATCCGGAGGGCGTTTCGGCGCAGTGCTAAGATTTCGTTCATCTGGTACTTCGAAGGAGGAAAGCTGATGTCGAATCGTACCGCTGACGTTCAACAGATTCTCGCCGCAGAAGATCCCGAGTTCCGGCAGTGGGTTGAGGAGCACCACCGTTGTGAGGACCGCCTCAACGAATTGACCGGAAAGCGTGAAGTCACGGCCGAGGAAGAAGTGGAAGAAAAGACACTCAAGAAACGCAAACTCCACTTGAAGGACCAGATGGCGTCGAGGATCCGGTCGTACGAGAATCAGAATGTGACAGCGTAGTCGAACAAGTTAGCGATGAATCGAAGGCTCCGGGCGACCGGAGCCTTGTTGTTTGAAACGAGCTGACAACCTTCTTGCATTACCATCCCCGCGAAATGGCCCGCATCAACTTTGCGCCCGAGGGGTGGATCTTCACGATCCCGGTGGTCATCCTCGCGGCGGCCGCGTTTCTCATCCAGTGGACCATCGCCGGGATCATCCTCGGCCTGCTCGCGCTGTTCCTGATCAACTTCTTCCGCGACCCGAAACGGCAAGGCTCCGACCGGACCGTCGACGTCCTCTCGCCCGCCGACGGCACGGTCGTGCAGATCAAAGACGTGGGCGACGGCGCGGCGTGGCCGGGGCTCACCAAGCAGGTGTCGATCTTCATGTCCGTCTTCGACGTGCACGTGAACCGCGCGCCGATCACGGGGAAGATCGTGCACTACCGCTACAACCCGGGGAAGAAATTGGCAGCAATGGTGGAGAAGTCGTCGACCGAGAACGAGCAGAACCTGATCGTGGTCGAGGACGCGCGCGGGCACCGCGTCGCGTTCAAGCAGATCGCGGGGCTGCTGGCGCGGCGCATCGTGTTCGACAAAAAAGAGGGCGATGAGATCGTGCGCGGCGAAAGGGTCGGGATGATCAAGTTCGGCTCGCGCGTCGACATGTTCTTCTCGCCCGACACGAAGATCCTCGTGAACCTGCGCGACAAGGTGAAGGTGGGGCTGACGGTGGTGGCAGAGATCGGCGAATGAAGCGTACCGATCTGCGCAAGAACCTCCGCCGCGGCGTCTACGTCATCCCGACGTCGTTCACGATCCTCAATCTGTTTTTCGGCTTCCGCTGCATCTACTACGCGATGCGCGGGTCGGCGGCGATCGCGGCGGGGCAGTACGACCTCGCGGTCGATCCGTTCGAGACGGCGTGCCTCTCGCTGCTCTTCGCCGCGATCTTCGACACGTTCGACGGCATGGTGGCGCGGCAGCTCGGCGCCACGAGCGAGTTCGGCAAGGAGTACGACTCGCTCGCCGACGTCGTCACGTTCGGATGCGCGCCTGCGGTGCTCGTCTACGCGTGGGGGCTGAACGTATTCGACAAACTCGGCGGCGGCCTCGCGTTCCTGTTTCTCGTGTCGGTTTCGCTCCGGCTGGCGCGCTTCAACGTCATGACTGGGAAGACCGACTACCGCTACTTCGTCGGCCTGCCGAGTCCCGCGGGCGCGCTGACGCTGGCGTCGACGATCTACTACGCCTCGCGCCCGATCACGGTCGACGATCATACGTTCGCGGTGGTCATCGCGATCCTCACCGTCTCGACCGCGTTCGCGATGGTGTCGCCGATCCGGTGGAGGAGCCAGAAGGGTCTCAATCTGCAGAGGGAGCGCTCGATGATGTACTTCGTCGTCCTCGCGCTCCTCCTCGCCCTCGCGTTCCGCTGGCCGCGCCAGTGCTGGTTCGTCGGCTCGATCGGCTACCTCATCTCCGGTCCGCTACTGCGCCTCTGGGCCATTGCTTTTCCGCGACGCAACGAGCCGGTGGTACCGGTCCCGACCATCCCTCCGGTTCCACCGGAGCCGGCGCCTTGAAGCATGCGGCGGGGTACCGGCTGGCGATCGTCAATCCGACGACGCTGGTGGGAGCGGAGATCAAGACGATTCTGCGCGAGAGGGCGTTTCCGTTCGCTCGCGTGGTGCTGCTCGACACGACCGGGAAAGCGGCCGGGGCGTTGACCGACGTCGGCGACGAGCCGGCGGTGGTCGCACCGGCGTCGGCGGTGGAGCTGTCGGACGTCGATCTCGTCTTCTTCTGCGGGCCGGCGGCGGCGAATCGGGAGTGGCTCGAAGGCGACCACGACTCCGTCGCGATCGATCTGTCGCAGCCGACAACGGTGGAGGATGGGAAGCTCGCCATCGCCGGCGTGAATCTCGAGTCGATCGACGCCTCCGACCGGAAGCTCGTTTCGCCGCACCCGATCGCGATTCCGATCGCGCTGATCCTCCACGAGATCGAGAAGGTCGCGAAGGTGGAGCTCTGTACGGCAACGGTCGTGCAGCCGGCGTCGGAGTTCGACCAGGAGGGGATCGAGGAGCTCGCGAAGCAGACGATCACCGTGCTGAATGTGCAGTCGGTGCCCCAGGAAGTCTTCGACCGGCAGGTCGCATTCAATCTCTATCCGGCAACGGAGCATCACGAGTCGTTCATCGTGTCGCAGATCCGCGCGGTGACCGACGTGCGCGCGCAGATCGCGCTCTTCGTCACGCAGGGGACGATTTTCCACAGCCACACGTTCTCGCTTTTCGTGAAGGTGGACGGCGAGGCCGACCAGGCGTCGATCGAGAACGCGCTGAAGCAGAATCCGGCGATCGCGTTCCCGGAAGGCGACCAGGAGTTCGGCACGATCGACGCGGCGGGCAAGGACGAAGTCCTCATCGCCGAGGTGCGCCCCGACTCCGCGGTGCGCGGCGGATTCTGGATCTGGGCCGTCTGCGATAATCTCCGCCGCAGCTCGGCGCTCAACGCAGTCCTCGTCGCCGAGAAAGTTCTCTTCGGAACGGGTACGAACTAAATGCAAGACTTCTATGAGCAGAAAGTCGGCGATCTCGCGCCGAACTTCCGTCTGCCGTCCACGCGCGGGAAAGAGATTTCGCTGAAGGATTACAAAGGGTGGGACGTCGTCCTCTACTTTTATCCGAAGGACGACACGCCCGGCTGCACCGCGGAGGCGTGCTCGTTCCGCGATCATGAGCCCGATCTCACCAAGGAGCACGCCGTCATCCTCGGCGTGTCGACCGATCCGATGGACTCGCACGGCAAGTTCTCGGACAAGTACCAGCTCAACTTCCCGCTTCTCTCCGACCAGACCGCGGACGTCGCGAAGATGTACGGCGTCTGGAAGGAGAAGAACCTCTACGGCCGCCGCACCTGGGGCGTGGCGCGCTCGACGTTCCTCATCGGCTCCGACGGCCGGATCAAACGGATCTGGAAGAAGGTCGACACGAAGACCCACGGTGAGGACGTGCTCGCGGCCCTGCGCGAGCTGCACGCGAAGCGCTAAAGGCGCAACCCCCTCATCCGCCTTCGGCACCTTCTCCCCCGCTCACGCGGGGGCGAAGGGTACTCGATTGGGGGGGCATCGCGAGCACTATCAATCGAGCGCCCTTCTCCCCCGCATCCCGCGCCAGTAAACGCTCGTCATAGAACCCGAGTAGAGGGTTCATGAGAACGGCACGAATGACCGCCGAAGCCGTGGTGAGTGACGAGCTGACGACAACGACACCGATCCTGCTCGCCACGATCCGGGCGGCGCAACATGGTGATTCGCGCGCGTTTGAGGAACTGATGATCCTGAGCGAACGGCGTGTTGCGAATGTAGCGTGGCGCATCCTCGGCGATGCCGAGGAGGTGAAGGAGGCGATGCAGGAGACGTTTCTGCGCGTCTTCCGGCACCTGAAGCGCTACGACGAGAACCGCGACTTCTTCGGGTGGCTGTACCGCATCGCCGTGAACGTCTGCCGCGATCTCGATCAGCGCCGGCGGCGCCGCCGGATGTTCACGCCGATCGACGACGCAATGCAGCTCTCGACGCAGCCGCGCACGAACGACGACGTGCAGATGCTGCGGCGAGCCATCGACACGCTGCCGGAGCGCGAACGGCTCGCGATCATCCTCCGCGACATCGAGGAGCTTTCGACCGAGGACGTCGCGGAGATCCTCGGCAACACGCCGGCGACCGTGCGCGTGCAGATCAGCAAGGCACGGGCGAAGCTCCGCGCGTTTTTCGGAGGGAAGCGATGAACTCGCCGTTGACCGATCGCGATTTCGCGGAGATCCGCGGGAATGTGCTGCGCGAGATCGCGCGGCGGCAGCGGCGGAATGCGTGGGTGCTCGCGGCCTCGGTGGCTTTTGCGGTGGTGGCGTTGGTGTTCGTGCTCATCCCGCGTCCTGCGCAACGCCCCGCCGGCGAGGCCGCCGGCGCCACACAGAAGCAGAAGCCCGCCGCGCTGCCCAGTGTGGCGCCGGCAATCCTGCCGGCGAAAAACGTCGTCGCTACGAAAACCGTCCACCGGAAACACCACCGCAAAACTCCCCCGCCGATCGCGATCGCATCGTCCGAACGACAACCCATCACCATCGAGCTACAGACCGCGAATCCCGATGTACGAATCATCTGGATCGCAGGACAGGAGACGAAATGAAACGCATCCTTCTCGCCATCGCACTGACGCTTCTCGCTCTTCCGAACTTCGCGCAGGAGAAAGCGCCCGAAACCGTCAACGTTCATCTGCGGAGCAAGTTCTTCGAGGTCCACAATCGCGACCCGCACGACATCGCGAGCTCGATCCGTCTCCTCGGCAGCGGCGCCAGCGGAGCCGCCGTCGACGTGAACAGTCAGCTGAAGACGATTACCGTCCGCGACTTCCCGGAAAACCTCGCCACGATCGAGGAGGCGATCAAACGGCTCGACGTCCCGGCGACCGCGTCGACCGACGCGTCGCTCCGCATCTGGGTTGTGATCGGATCGAAGACTCCGATCGCGAACGCGCAGCCGCTGCCCGAGGACCTCGAGCCGGTCGTCAAGGAGCTTCGTACGACGCTGCAGTACTCGCACTATGCGTTGATGGCGGTGAACGTCAACCGCGTCTCGCGTGGAATTCAGGCGCAGAACTCGGGCATCGCGGAGGCGACGGCGCTCGGAATGACGCCGCGTGAAGAGCAGCCGGTCGTCTACTCGTACGTGATGCGCGAGCCGATGATCGTGACGAATGGTGACCGCGCCGCGGTCAGCTCCACCGGCTTTCGATTCTCGATGCGCTTCCCGATCGATACCGGAAAGAACGGTATCCAGTATCAGGACGTCGGATTCGAGACGCCCGTGACGGTGCGCGACAGGGAGAAGGTCGTCATCGGTACGACGACGATGGGCGACAAGGCGCTCATCGTCATCGTGACGGCGGACATCACGAAATAGCGCTTGGCTCTCACACAGCAATGGATCGGAACGCGCGGATGCGCCGGCAGGCTTCTGCGAGCGAGTCGAAGTCTTTCGCGTAGCAGAAGCGGAGCATCCGCGCGCCGCGGTCGGAGACGTAGAACGCCGACCCCGGCACCGACGCGACGCGCGCTTCCTCGAGGAGCGCGTTCGCCGCTTCGCGGTCGCTGGCGTACGAGTCGGGGATCTCGGCCAGCATGTAGTACGACCCCTGCGGCACGAACGGCTTGAACCCCGCCTCGGTGAGCGCCGACGCCAGCATGTCGCGCTTCGTCTGGTAGTCGCGCGCCATGTTCTCGTAGTACTCGTCCGGCACTTCGAGAGCGCGCGCGACGCCCCACTGCAGCGGCGTCGGCGCGCAGATGTAGAAGACGTCGTTCACGAGACCGATCGCCTGCGACACCCGCTGCGGCGCGGTGACGTAGCCGATGCGCCAGCCGGTGATCGAGAACGTCTTCGAGAACCCGCTGATGGTGATGGTGACGTCGCGGCAGGAGTCGAGCGACGCCATCGACACGTGCCGGCGGCCGTCGTTCACGATGTATTCGTAGATCTCGTCGGTGTAGGCCCACGCGTTGAACTCGCGGCAGAGCGCGCCGATCTTCTCCAGCTCGTCGCGCGAGAAGACCTTGCCGCACGGATTCGACGGCGTGCAGACGACGATGCCGCGCGTCTTCGGGCCGAACGCGGCGCGGAGGACGTCGAAGTCGATCGACCAGTCGTCGTGCTCGCGCAGCGGCACGAACTTCGGCGTGACGCCGAGGAGCTTGAGGTTGTTGAGGTGGTATCCGTAGTACGGCTCGAAGAGGATCACTTCGTCGCCGGGATTCAGCGTCGCCATCACCGCCATCGCGAAGCCGCCGGTCGCGCCGACGGTCACGACGACCTCGGTCGCCGGATCGACGCGGAAGCCGTTGTAGTGCTCGATCTTTCGCGCGATTCTTTCGCGGAGAAGATCGATCCCCTCGAACTTCGAGTAGGTCGCCTTATGCGACTGAATCGCGTCGCACGCCCCCTCGATGAGCTCCGGGATGCTCGGGAGGTCGCAGATCCCCTGGCCGAGGTTGATGCCGCCGACGCGCTCGCACTCGCGAGACATGCGCCGGATATCGGACTGCAGGAGTCCCCGAAGACGGTCGCTGAGCTGGTTCATGGCACGTAGTGTAGCGTCGGGACGGCCCCGCAATAAAATGCGCTCCTCATGAGCGCAGCCATCACTGAAACGTCTCTCCCGTTCCCGCTCGCGCGCCGCGGAAAGGTCCGCGATGTCTACGATCTCGACGATCGATACCTGTTCGTCGCGACCGACCGGATCAGCGCGTTCGACGTCGTCCTCTCGCCGGGGATTCCGGACAAGGGGAAGGTGCTGAATCAGATCTCGAACTTCTGGTTCCAGCGGTTCACCGACGTCCCGAACCACATCATCGAGAGCGATTTCGACCGCTTCCCGGGCGAGGTGGCGCTGCACGACGAGCTCCGCGGGCGCAGTGTGATCGTGCGGAAGTGCGAAGTGATCCCGATCGAGTGCGTCGCGCGCGGCTATCTCGTCGGGTCGGGCCTCAAGGAGTACAACGCCACCGGGAAGGTGTGCGGCATCGCGCTGCCGCCCGGCCTCAAGACCGCGAGCAAGCTTCCGGAGCCGATCTTCACTCCGTCGACGAAGGAAGAGAGCGGCCACGACATCAACATCTCGTTCGAGCAGATGTCCGAGCGCGTCGGCGAGGATCTCGCGACGCAGCTCCGCGATCTGACGCTGCGGCTCTACAGCGAGGCGGCCGACTTCGCGCTCACGCGGGGGATCATCATCGCCGACACGAAGTTCGAGTTCGGCCTCGCGAAGGGAGAGGTCATCTGGATCGACGAGGCGCTGACGCCCGACTCCTCGCGCTTCTGGCCGGCTGATCAGTACAAGGTCGGCGAGAACCCGCCGTCATACGACAAGCAGTTCACCCGCGACTGGCTCGAGTCGACCGGATGGGACAAGAACCCGCCCGCGCCGGAGCTGCCGAATGACGTGGTGGAGAAGACGCGCGAGAAGTACATCGAGGCGTATCGCGTCCTCACCGGCGCCGACGTGCAGTTGTAGAACTACTATCAACGAACGTCGCTGAAGGTTCACAGGGCTCGCGCCCGGCCTACTGGACCCTTGAAAGCTTCCTTGAACCTTACCGGAGAGGCGAAGAGGATAGCAGAAAACGGTAACTGCGGCGCAAGTAGTTGGGAAAGCCGATGTTACCGACCGGCTGGTCGGCAATACAACTTGCGATAGCGGCAATCCGGGACCGCTCCATGTATCATTCCACGCAAGCTCAGGTGATGTCGTTGAAACAGTTTCGCGTCAACTGCGGGCCGGCCGCAGTCGCTGCATCGGTCCTCGGGGCAGGAGTGGGGGCAGTCGACGCCGCGGTGATGTATTTCAATCTGCGGCCGCTCGGTAAGATCCACTACCTCAATCATTTGTTCTGGTTTTGGGTTCCGATGACCTGGATCGCGGTCTGCCTCGGCGTGGGGCTACTTTTCTCGCTGCCGCGACTCCGCCGCTTCCTGATCCCTGCGCTCATCTTCGCGGGACCCGGTCTCCTGGTCCTGAGCCGCAGCGCCTATCAGCTGAGGGATGTCGACGGTCTGTCGACGCGTACGATCGCGATCGGGTGGTTCGTCGTGACGGCTGCCGTCGGGGCGATCGCCGCACGATTCTTCGACGTCCGCCCCATCAGCGACAGGCGCTCGTTTGCCATGACGGCGTCGTCGTGGGTGTTGGTGACCGCCGGCGTCTTCTCGGTTTCCGGCAATGCGCCGGCGGTTCAACAGGTCGAGAAGAGCGCACCGACGACGGATCGAAACGTCGTTCTCGTCTTCCTCGATACGATCCGCTACGACGACACGAGTCTCGACCGCTATTCGAGCAACACACCGAACCTCGCCCGCTTCGCCTCCGAGGCGACGACGTTCGACAACGCATGGTCGACGGCGCCGTGGACATTGCCGGCACATTCGGCGGTTTTGACCGGGATCGAGCCGTGGCGCTCCGCCGCCGGCGCGACGACCATGGCTGAACGCTTCTCCCACTCGGGATTCGCGACCGCGGCCATCCTGTCGAATCCTCTCCTGAACCCGAGCATCGACTTCACGCGCGGCTTCCAGCATCTGACCTACTCGATATCGTCGGGGCCATGCCAGTCCGGCCTCGGGCATCTTCTTCTTCGTCTGGAAGAACACGATCTGCCGATTCCGCGCGTCTGCGGCCTGATGCTCGCCGACGAGATCACCGATCGCGCAACGGCATTCATCGAGAAAGCGCCGCGGCCTTATTTCCTGACGCTGAATTACTACGACGGCCACTTCCCCTACTTCGTGCCGAAGGAGTGCCGCGGCCCCGCATACGATCCGTACGACGATACCGACATCGCCGCGATGCACCGGACGGAGCAGGGAAAGGGACCCCTCCCCGCCGACAGCGGAACGCAGTTCCGCAATCAGCACCGGCTGGCGATCCAATGCATGGACCGGTCGCTGGGCACTCTCTTCACCACGCTGCGCAGGCAACACGACTACGACAAGACGATCGTGGTCGTGGTGGCCGACCACGGCGAGCAGTTCGGCGCGCATTCGCTCGTCGGCCACGGCAACTCCCTCTACCGTCAACTGCTCCATGTGCCACTCGTCGTTCGGGTTCCGGGGAGGACACCGGCCCGGCTGGACGGTCCGGTATCGACCGTCGATCTCCATGAGACGCTTCTCGAATGGGCGGGCGTTCAGCGCAATCCGGGGACGGATCTGGCGCTATTCGACGAGGCACGCCGCCATCCGGCGGTTGCGGAGTATCTCAACCAACCTACAGGACACCAGACGTTCAGCGCCGCGAATGGCCGCTACCATCTGATCGTCGGGCTCGACAAACGGCAGGAGCTGTACGACTACACCAACGATCCGACCGAGCAGCATCCGCTCCTGCAGCGATTCGAAACCAGCGACCTCCTCAAACGCATCGAAACGGCAAAGCACCAGTGGGACGGCACACGCAGCACCGCCGAGGTCTTCCGATCCCTCGGTTACCTCGAATAAGCGGGCCTGAGCGCCGCGGCGATGCTCACCGCCTGCCGCAGCGCGGCTGACTTGTTCAGCGTTTCCTCGAATTCGGTCGACGGATCGGAGTCGTAGACGATCCCCGCTCCCGCCTGCACGTACGCGCGGCCGTTCGCCAGGACGATGGTGCGGATGGTGATGCAGGAGTCGAGGTTGCCCGAGAAGCCGGCGTAGGCGACGGCGCCGCCGTACGGGCCTCGCCGTGTCTTCTCGAACCGGTCGATCAGCTCCATCGCGCGTATTTTCGGCGCGCCGCTGAGCGTGCCCGCGGGAAACGCGGAGAGGAAGACGTCGACGGCCGTGGAGCCCTCCCGCAGCGTTCCGTGGACGTCGGTGACGAGGTGGATGACGTGGCTGTAGCGCTCGATCGAGCAGAAGTTCTCGACCTCGACCGTGCCGCTGGCGCAGACGCGTCCGAGATCGTTGCGGCCGAGGTCGACGAGCATGAGGTGCTCGGCTCGCTCTTTCGGGTCGGCGAGCAGCGACGCCTCCAGCTCCGCGTCCTCTTCGCGCGTCTTCCCGCGCTTTCGCGTTCCGGCGATCGGGCGGGTCTCCGCGACGTCGCCGGTGACGCGCACCAGCATCTCGGGCGACGCGCCGACGAGGGTGCACTCCGCGGTTCGCAGGAGGAACATGTAGGGCGACGGGTTGATCGACCGCAGCACGCGATACAGCGTCAGCGCCTCGGCGGTCGGGTATTTGGCGTCCCACCGCTGCGAAACGACGATCTGGAAGATCTCGCCCGCGATGATCTCCTCCTTCGCGTCGCGCACCATCTGCTCGAACTCGTCACGCGTGTAGGTCGCGTCAAATTCACTTGGAGGGGCGGACGCCCTCGTCCGTCCGAATTCGAGCGGCTCGATCGACGCGTGGCGCAGCTTGTCGATCGCGCGCTCGATCCGTGCGTTCGCGGCGTCGAGCGACGCGTGCGGGTCGGCGGTGAAGAGGTTCGCGACGACGAGCATCTTCTGTTGCACGTGATCGAAGACGACGACGTTGTCGAAGAAGAGGAGCTTGGCGTCCGGAACGTCGATGTCGTCGCGGCGCGTGTCGGGAATCCGCTCGCTCCAGCCTCCGACGCCGTACCCGAAGTAGCCGACCGCGCCGCCGAAGAACGGCGGGAGCTGTTCTTCGTTGTAGACGCGCAGCGGGACGAGCTCGTCGCGCAGCAGGCGCGCCGGATCGTTCGTGTCGCGATCGAACCGCAGCGTCCGCCGCGGATCGAATCCGACGAATGAGTAGCGCCCGACGTTCTCTCCCCGCTCGACGCTTTCGAACAGGAAGGCCTCAGTGTCGCTGCCCGCGAGGGCGTTGAAGGCGGCGAGCGGTGTGAGCGCGTCCGCGCTCAGCTCGCGCACCACCGGGACGATGTCGTACTGCGATCGCAACGATTCAAAGTTCACGAGAGTGCCTCGACAAAGAGTTCGTTCTGGCGGACGGCCTGCGCGCGGAGGAGATCGAATCCGCTGCCGGACGCGCCTCTGTATTTCGCTTCGATGATTCGGATGCCGCGCGGCAGCTCGACTTCTGCGCCGTGGGGCAGGGTGTTGATGACGAGATCGCCGTGGAACGTGCCGAGGGCGGCGAGCGGCTCGACTGCGCGCGGGAACGGGCGGTGGGAACGGTTGAAGACCCGCACGTTCGCGCCGGTACGTTTCAGCGCAACGAGCGCCGCTCGCGCCGTCCCGCCGGCTCCGACGATCGCGACATACTGAGCGTCGCCGATCAGCGCTCCGAAGCCGTCGACGTCGGTGTTGTCCGCGACGACGCAACCGTCGCGCATCGTCACGAGCGTGTTCACCGATCCCGCTTCGCGCGCGTTGTGCCGCACATGCGCGCCGGCGCGCTCCGCCCAGGCGAACGCTTCTTCCTTGAACGGCGCGGTGATCGAAAGGCCGCGGATCTCGCCCTGTTCGAACGCGCGCACAATCTCGTCGAACGACTCGAACGACGCGATGGTGTACGCGGCGTCGATCTCCTTCTCGCGGAAGAGCGGATTGTGAATCGCCGGCGAGAGCGAGTGGCCGGCCGGATTGCCGGCGATCGCGAAGACGTGCGTCGCGTGCAGCGATTCGCGATCAGAACCGTAGATCTGCAGCGCGCGATCGAGCGCCAGCTGCCCCGGCGCGGCGCCCTTCGTCGCGGCCACGAACGTCAGCTCCGAGCCGCGGAACGGCGCGAGGATGCGCGAGTAGAGGCCCCGCTCCCCCATCCCGATGACGGTCGTTCCGGTTTGGATCGACCGGAGCAGCCGGAGGTTGTCGTCGAGGGTCTTCGGCGTCACGGCGAGTTTGGTGTGCGCGCAGCCGAACGCCCGCATCTTCGCGAGGAGTTGCTCGACGTCCGGCATCGCGTCGTAGTCGTGGTGCGAGAGGACGACGCGCTCGGGCGGCAGCTCGAGGTGAAGATCGTCGCTCCACTCGACGTCGACGAAGTCGACACCCGCCGTGATCGCCGCGCCGGGATCAGGCGCCGAGGCGCCGCGGTACGTGAGGACGATCGGCTTCGCCGTCGCGTTGCGCAGCGCCTGGAGGTCGATCGCGCCGAACCTCTCGGCGCGCAACTCGACCATGTCGTGATCGGCCCTGAGGGCCATGTCGTGATCGGCGCTCAGCCCTCGAATCGCGCCGAGGGCAGCATCGAACGTCTCCTCGTAAATCGTGACGGCGAGTTTCATCGCAAACAAAAAACCTCTTCGCGCTGGAAGAGGTCACGTTGCGAGTCTCGAATCGGCGTGCGCCCCTTCCAAACGGGGCGCGCGAACGCGTCCCGTCAGTGCTCCTGGGACCACCAATAGCAGCAGGTCGCGTTCATCGAGCGGGAGCGTACCACGTCACGGCAGACGGCGAACAGTCTCCACCGCCACGACGATGACCGTGATCATGATGAGAACCATTCCGCGGGCGTCAAGCGGGGTGGAGGTGGCGATAGCGGCGTGCGTTTCGGGGGCGGCGATGGCGAAAGCGGCAACGAGGAACAAAAGGACCAGGGACAGGATCGATCGCATTCCGCATGTTTCTCCGTGGTCATCTACGGAACCCACTCGCTGAGCGTCTATATCTTTATCAGGGCCCTTATCATCCAGGTGTTGAAGCCGGAACGCACCGAGGCGATCGTCCTCCACACCTTCGCCGCGCGCGAGCGCGACAAAATGGTCATCTTCCTGACGCCGGACCACGGCAAACGCAAAGGATGGGCCTACGGCGCGCGGAGCCTGAAGAGCCGCTTCGGCGCCGCGCTGGAGCCGCTCGCGAAGGTGAAAATCGGCTACATCGAGCGGGAAGGCGACGAGGTCGTGCGGATCGAGTCGGTCGACCTCGTTCGGTCACTCTTTCCCGCGCAGCAAAATTTGCTCACCAGCGTTGCGGCGACGTACATCGCCGAGCTGGTCGATACGTTCGCGCCGGTCGACGATCCGGCCGAGCTGATCTATCGCCTTCTCGACCGGACCACCGAGGCGTTGCTGGCGGGCGCGAACGCACTGAGGATCGTCGCGTACGCCGAGGTCTGGATCCTGAAGCTCGCCGGGACGTTTCCGTCGACCCGCAACTGCTTTGAATGCGGGTCGCCGCTCGAACGGCCGCTGCGGTTCGACGACCGCTTCCAGGCGTTCGTCTGCGCCGATTGCGCGGGACGGGAAGCCTCGATCATCCCGAACGACGTCGCCGACACGCTCGACGCGATCGTGCGGCTGCGCGCACCCGAGTTCGCATCGATCCCGATCGCCCAGGAGACGCTGTTCGAAGTCCGCGGCCTCGCCGGCGCCGTCCGCCGCCACTTCCTCGGCCACGAGCTGAAGTCGTTCGACGTGCTGGCGAGCGTGATAATGCGCGCATGAAGCGTCGTTCTCTCCCGTTCGTATTGCTCCTCCTCGCCGCCTGCGCCAGCGCGCCTCCGCGCATTGACGATGTGAATCATGTGCTCGACGACTGGCACAAGGCGGCCGCCGACGCCGACGAAGCGCGCTACTTCGGCTACGCCGCCCCCGAGTTCGTCTTCCTCGGCACGGACGCGTCGGAGCGCTGGGACCTCGCCTCCTTCCGCGCCTTCGCACATCCGTACTTCGCGAAGGGAAAGGCATGGACGTTCGTCCCGCACGACCGCCACATCCAGGCCTCGCCGCGCGAAGACATCGCCTGGTTCGACGAGAAGCTCGACAGCGCCAGCTACGGCGAGTGCCGCGGCAGCGGCGTCGTCCGCTACACCCGCGACGGCTGGAAGGTCGCCCAGTACAACCTCACCATCCCGATCCCAAATGACCTAGCGAAGACGGTCGTGCAAATGATCCGGGAGGGAGCTAAGAAACCACCCACTCCGCGATGAGGGCGCCCAGCTCCGCTTCGAAGCCGCTGAACCCGTGGCCGGCGTTGGCGATGGTCACGATCTCGGCGTTCGGGGCGACTTCGTTGGCGAGGATGGCGGTGCAGCGGGGGACGTCGTCGTAGCAGAACTCGTCGTGCTCGCCGTAGACGTAGAGCGCGGGCTTGCGGATTTTGCGGATGTGGCGGAACGGGGCGCGGCGGCCGAGGCGGAGGTTGCGCATGCGCTCGAGGAACGGGAAGACGTTGTAGTCGCCGTCGGGATTCGCCATGTCGTAGAGCGCGCGCCAGCTCAGCAGGTTCACCGGCGAGAGCTCGTCCCCGCGCCGCTCGTGAATCATCCGGCGTGCGCGTTCGAGCACCGTCCGAAAACGGCGCGGGCCGAGCTGCGCGTTGAGCATGCCGGTGTCGTCGCCGCCGGCGAGGAGCACGTACCGCTTGAACGGATTCCGCGGCTTTCGCGAGTTGTAGACGGCGATCTTGTTCGCGCCGGTCGAGTGTCCGATCAGGTAGAGCTCGCGGTAACCGTTCGATCGGAGGAGGCGCGCCGCGCCGTCGATGTCGTACACGCACTCGCGGATCACTTCGTACGACGCGCCGCGGCCGGGGCGGCGGATCATGTGCGCTCCGCGGTTGTTGAACGGAAACCAGGCGATGCCGCGCGAGAGGAACTCACGCGCGAGAAGGTTCGTGCGCCGCGAGTCGAAGATCGACGCGCCGCCGGTGCCGTGCAGAAAAACGGCGGCCTGGCGCGTGCGGCGCTCCGGCTCGTACAGCAGACCGGCGAGGTCGACGCCGTCGGTCGCCTCGAACCGGATCAGCCGGCAGAGCGGCTCGACACGATCTCGCGTTTTCGCTCGTCCCATCGCCACACATTGTCGCGCGTCAGGTGCACGCCGCCGATCCAGTAATCGGGCTCGTTCACGGTGACGTAGTCGACTTCGCCGCGCATCACGTTCTCCGCCGCCGGGGTCAGCGTCAGGATCGACTTCTGCGGCGTGTTCTCGTCCGTCATCGTGAGCAGCGGGACCGCGAGCCGCGCGAGGACGCGGAGCACGCGGAGGATCTCCATGTCGCCGAGGCCGTAGCGCGGCGGCGCGGCGTCGAAGTCGTAGAAGAGCGTCATGAAGTCGCGCGACCCATTTAGGATCAAATCGAGAATGCGCTGCTCGACGCCGCCCAGGCCGTTGCGGACGGAGGGAAAACGGGCGGCGTGCAGCGTGAGGCCTTCGCGCAGGAAGGGAAAATCGCGATTGTCGTCGCGGACGAATCGGTTCAGCGCGCGCGGATCGTCGGAGAGGTACGCCGCCCACGCGTCGCGCGCGAGCGCCAGCATGCGCGGTGTCACCGCGGCGCGCGACTCGAAGAGCGGATAGAGCTCGACCTGCGACAGCGGCTCCGGGTGCCAGACGAGCGTGAGGCGCCGGCACGACGCGAATCGCTCCAGCAGCGACAGCAGGTTGATGAGGCAGAAGAGGTCGTGCTCGAACCAGAGGACCACTTCGTCAGCGTCCTTCGCCTCCTCGAGCGCGCGCTCCATCTCGATGAAGTCGTTGCGGACGCGCAGCAGCTTCTCGTCATGCGAGCCGGCGATGAACTGCGCGCGCGTTTCGAGGTCGCGCGTTCCGGGGCCGGTCGCAAGCGCCTCGCGAAATGCGATGTGCTCGCCGGGCAACCCTTCGCGCCGCGCCTGCTCGGCGACGACATCTCCATTGTGTATGTGTTTCATGGTTCGATTCGCACGGCGATCCAGTAGCGATTCCGCCCCGTTACGCGCGCGCCGCCGATACTGAGGCCGAGGGCCGGCAGTTTCAAGAGCGGCGTGGCCGGCATCCTGCCACGAATCTCGACGCCTTCGACATTCAGTTTCTCGGTCAGTTGCTCTTGAAGGCGGTGCTGGCGGACGAAGAACGTGAACGTGTTGCTGAATGTCGCGTCGATGCGCCCGCCGCTGTAGTTGCGTCCTGTCAGCGTCGCCGTGTCGAGCGCAGGGTCGAGGACGCGGTTCGCGATTGCGGAACGCGGCAGGATCGACGGCGCGACGCCTCCCACCGTTACATCCCCCTGATCGTGTTCCGCCTCGGCGCCGAACCGAATACCGGCGAGCTTCATCTCGCCGCGGGCCCAGGCGCGCGCATGGTGCGACTCGGCCGCGAGCTCGAGCGCCTCGCTGCTGTCGGTCTGCGCGAGCCGTCCGCGCGCGTCGAAGAAGCCGAGACTCGATGGATGGCGCGCCAGCGCGCCCGACTCGATCGTGATCTCGCCCGCGTCGAAGTACGAGCGGAAGATCCCGCGCAGCTCGATGCCGTGCTGGTCGAGCAGCCGATCATCCGCTGGCGAATGGGACGTGAAGGCGTGCGCATCGAGCTCGATCGGGAGTCCGCGATAGGCCACGGCGAGGCTGCCGCCATGCGCCTTCCCAAGCGACGCAATTGCGATTGCATCGAAGCGGCCGACGACGTCACTCGACTTCAAGCCCAGCTCCGTGTTGTGCATCGACGGCGCGTCGTTGCCGGAAACGAACCAGCCGACCTCCTGATGTCCGAGACCGTACGGATGCGACGGCGGAACCGGCTGCGACGCGAAACCGACCGGCGTTGACGGCGCAGGCGGCAGCGCTGGAACGAGCGTGCGTGAGATGGCTGTACGCGGCGGCACCGGCTCGACCTTGTCGAGAACGCGAAGGGTGTAGCCGTCGCGTTCGAGCGACATGAAGAAAATGCGGCCGTCCGGCGAAGGCGCGGGGGAGAACGCGGCGCCGGACATGCGCGTGATTGGCACTCCTGTCTGCTCGAGATCGACGAAACCGTTGTTCATCACGCTCGCGATCACCTGATCGCCCATCCACTCGGGCGTGGCGAGGTTGCCTTCCGGCGCGATCACCTGCTCGGCGCCGGTCGCGACGTCGCGGATGACGAGGCGCCACACTCCGCTGCTGTGCGCGACGTAGGCAATCCGAGAGCCGTCTTTGTTCACGCGCGGGTGCGAAACGACACGGTCGATCGATGCTTCGGTCAGCGACGCCACGACGCCGGAGTCGATCGTCACGAGCTGCGAGAAACCGAAGCGCGAACGGATTGCGACGAAGCGCTTGCCGTCGGGGAACGGGTCGGCGTCATAGACGTCAGCGCCGTGCGTGAGCTGCTCGACTGCACCGCTTTCAATCGTCCAGCGATAGAGGTCGCGATGCAGATCGCCTTCGCGATCGGTCGAGCGATGGGTGAAGACGAGCGACTTGCCGTCGGGCATCCATCGCGGCGTCAGGATGTCCTCATCGCGCGGCATCCGCAGCGTGTGCAGCGGTTTCCGGGTGACCGGCTTGCTGCGCACCGGCGCGACATCCTCCGGATCGCGCCGCAGCATCTTCTCGATCCGCTCGTTCAGCTTCTTCTCTTCCTCGGATGGCGGCTCGGTCGAGAGGATCACGAGCTTCGTCTTGCGCTCGCGACTGCGGAGGACGACCGCGATCTGTTTGCCGTCCGGCGAGACGGCAGGGTCGCCCGACGCGTACGAAGTCTCCTGCCACAGAGTCCCCTCGACCGCGTCGCGATTCACGGCCATCGCGCGCTCGGTCAGCTGCGCGGTGAACGTGCCGTACAGCCGCTCGGGCGAATCGCCGAAGACCCCTTCGAAAGCCGCTTCGAACGAGCGCTTCTGGCGCGCCGTCTCCCGGCGCCACAGCTTCTGCAGGCTCCCCGGCCCGCTCCGCTCCTCGAGCCATTCGAGATACGCGGAGCCGACGAGGTACGCCATCGACATGCCGAGGTACGACTGATTGGCCTCCAGTTCGGCGTAGGTCGGAAGACGGCCGCTCTCCGCCCACTTGCGAAGAATCACCGCGCGGAGGGTGCTGCTCGGCCGGCCGCTGCCGGTGAGCCTTCCCTCGATGACGGTCGCGTAGCCTTCCGTCACCCATCGCGGCGCCGAGAAGGTGATCGGGCTGATCGGGAGCAGCAGCTGCTCGATGAGGCGCAGCTCGGGATTGCGCGATGGACGCAACAGATGCTGGAGGTGCGTCATCTCGTGCGTCATGAGCAGATCGGGCCAGTCGCCAAACTCGCCGATCGCATCCTGCGGCGACGGCGGCTCGGTGAAGAGGACGATGCGCGGCGTGTCGAGGAGCGGCAGCGTCTCACCGTTCGGCTCGGCGTACGGATTCATGATGAGGACGTCGGTCGTCTGCTGCGCCGAGTAGCCGGTCTCTTTCGCGACGGCGTCGCGGATCGACTCGAGGTGCGCGACGGCGCGCTCGGTCCATGCCTGGTACGCGCGCGGATAGTGGACCCGGAAGTGCGGCGTGGTGATCGTTCGCCAGTCGGCGGCGGGCGTCTGGGCCATCGACGGGACAGCGGCGAGCACCACACCGAGCGCTACGGTGAGCGCGATTCTCATCTGCGCATGCTGCCACACGGTCACACGTTTGTGACCGCGTCCCCTTCACAGAAACGAACGTTCGTGCTATTTTGTATGAGCAGGAAGGAGCACCTCATGTTCGACACTCTCCTCGATGATGGCCTCACCCCCCGCTTCGTCTTCCTCAGTCCCGTGTTCCTCGATGAGCTGAACGCCGAAGGTCGCCTCTCCAGCGAGCGGCTGACCTCGCACATCGAGACGGCGGTGGACACGTTCCACACCCGGACGGCGACGGAAGTGAACGTCGTTCGCGACCTACAGATCGAGGTTCTCGATCCGGTCACGGCGGCGGGCGAGCTGCGCATCGACGTCTGGCTCGACTCGATCGACGCCACGACCTGCACCTACGGCTTCACCTGCTCGAGCGCGGACGGCCGTTTCGCGCACGCGCGCGGCGAGCGGACGGTCACGATGCTCGATCCGGTGCGCCGGCGTCCGGCGACCTGGAGCCCCGCATTCCTCGAGAAGCAGTCGACGCTGCTCAAGGCGCTGCACAATTACTCATGAAGGGCCTCAAGACCCGTAGCGCGATCCTCGAGCGCGCGGCCGACCTCGCGTCGGGCGAAGGGCTCGAAGGGCTGACCATCGGACGGCTCGCCGAGGAGCTGCAGATGTCGAAGAGCGGCCTCTTCGCGCATTTCGGCTCGAAGGAAGAGCTGCAACTAGCGACGATTGAGATGGCGCGGGAGCGATTCTTCACCGAGGTCTTCCAGCCGGCGCTGGACGCGGAGCGCGGTTATCCGCGACTCGTCGCCATCTGCCGCTCGTGGCTCGACTACATCGCGCGGAACGTCTTCTCAGGCGGCTGCTTCTTCGCCGCGGCGTCATTCGAGTTCGACAGCCGCAGCGGCCCGGTGCGCGACGCGATCCAGAAGACGATGGACGAGTGGGTCGGCGCGATCGAGAAGGCGGTGCGGCTCGCGAAGGACGAGGGCCACTTGCCGCAGGACGTCGACGCGGCGCAGATCGCGTTCGAGATCAACGCGATCTTCTTCGGCGCGAACTACGCCTACAACATGCGCCACGACAAGAAAGCGATCGCCCGCGCGTGGCACGCCATCGAGACTAGGCTGGAGTCGCTCCGCCAAGCACCACGGCCATCTCGGTTCGCACATCCTGAAAAGCGGACCGTGCGGCGTCGCGCGAGCTGACGTCGGGAAACGCGCCGACAATCGTCGATCCCGAGCCGCTCATCGCCGCCCACTGCGCGCCGGCCTCATACAGCTTCTCTTTGCACGCACGGAGTTGCGGGAAGCGCGCGAAGACTGGCTCCTCGAAGTCATTCGTGAAGTTCGACATGTCGCGATACGCCTCGATCCCGAGGGGCGGCGAGAAGTGCGTCAGCGCGCGGAACGCCTCCGCGGTCGACACGCGCTGCCGCGGCAGAACCAGCAGCAGCGGGAGGGTCGGCGCCTCGGGCAGCGGCGTGATCACTTCGCCGCGTCCGGTCGCGTACGCCGTTCCGCCGACGAAGAAGAACGGGACGTCGGATCCGAGCTGCAGCGCGATCGACTCGAGCGGCCGATCGATGTTGAACATCTTCGACAGCGCGATCAGCGTCGTTGCCGCGTTCGACGACCCGCCGCCCAGTCCCCCACCCGACGGGATCCGCTTCTCGATGTGAATCGCCACCCGATCGACGCCGAGCGCACGCGCCGCTTTGACGACGAGGTTGCGCTCGTCCGTCGGAATCGTCCGGTCGTCGCAGGTGACGACGAGGTGGTCGGATTCGGTGAAGGTCAGGGTGTCGTGCAGCGAGATGAGCTGGAAGATGGTCTCGAGATCGTGGAAACCGTCGGCGCGCTTACCGGTCACACGCAGCGACCAGTTGATCTTGGCGTACGACGGAACCTGAATCACAGCGCCGGCGCCACGCAGCAGCGGTACTCGCGCGGGATCGACGGCGGCTTCAACGACGCGTCGGTCGTGACGGTCGCCAGCGGCATGATCTCGACCAGGTCGGTGCCGCGACGGATGTTCGTCTCGCCGTTCACGATGCGCGCGGCCCACTGCGCCGGGGGGAAACCGCCGAACAACGCGACATCCGACGCTCTTCCGCTCCACTGCGTCTGATCGATGTGATTGAGGAACGTGACCTGATCGCCGTCGGCGTACAGCGTCATCGCGGAGGTGCCGAGCGGCGTGTACGCCGTCAGCTCGACGCGGCCCGCCTTCGGCTCGAAGAGCAACTGCGCCTTGAACGACAGCGTCTGTGTGCCGTGCGAGGCATGCACACGCATCAATTCACGAACGGTGTGCACCTGATCGAGCGGCGTTCCCTGGACGAACGGCACGCCATCCTCCGCGCGCGTGGAGGCGCAGCCGATCAGGAAGAGCGCGAGAATGACGCTAACGGCGCTGCGCACTCTGCGACTGCTTCTCGAGCTCGGCGATCTTCGACTTCAGCTTCGCCTCGTCCTTCGGCTCCGGCTCGAGTTTGAGCGCAGCGCGGTAGAGGTCGAGGGCGCGGGTGTAGTTGCCGCGCTTGGCGAAGACGTCGCCGAGGTGCTCGTGGACCGTGGCGTCGCGCGGCAGGAGGTGCGTCGCGTCGTTCAGGTACTTCTCGGCGAGATCGAGGTTGCCTTTCTGGAAGTAGACCCAGCCGAGCGAATCGACGAAAGCGCCGTTCCGCGGCTCGGCGGCGACCGCCTTGTTGATCATCTCGGCCGCGCGATCGAGGTTCACCCCGTTCTCGGCCCACATGTAGCCGAGGTAGTTGAGCGTCTGCGCGTTGTCGGGATGCGCCCGCAGGATGCCGAGGAAGACGTCTTCGGCGTCCTTCTTGTCGCCTCCGCGCTCATACGCCGAGCCGAGTGCGAACTGCAGGTCGAGATCATCCGGCTTCGACTTGATGGCCTCCTTCACGAGCGCGACGGCGTCCTTGTAGTCCTCCGCCTGGATCAGCGCCTCGGCGGTTGCGACCGTGTTCTTCGGGCCGAACTTCGCCTGCGTCGCCGCCGCCTGCTGCGCCTTCTGCGCATCGCCGGAGCGGGCGAGCATCTCGACGTAGCGCGCGTTCACGAACGGATCGGATGCGTAGTGGTCGACCAGCGGCTGCAGGAACGCGACCGCCTCGTTGTACTTCTTCTCCTTGCGAAGCGCCTCGAGGCCGATGTTGATCGCCTGGACGTTCGGTTTGTCGTTGAAGACCACGAGCGGGCGCACCATCTCCAGCGCGGCGCCGTAGTTGTTCCGCAGCAGCTCGATGTAGGCGAGCTGCGTATTCGCGAGCACCTTCAGGTTGTCGGGAAGGTCCTTGACGTTGAGGAGCGTGTGGAACGTCTTCGACGCGTCGTCGAGCTTCCGCTGCGCGACCTGCGCCATGCCGAAGCTCGCGAGCACGTCGACGTCTTCCGGCGTCTGCTCGAGGATCGCGCGATAGATCTTCTGCGCCTCGTCGTACTGTTCGAGATCGCTCAGCGCCTCGGCGAGGTAGAACTTCGTGCGTGCGTCTTTCGGATCGGCGTCGGCGATCTGTTTGAAGAGCGCGCGCGCCTTCTCGGCGTTCCCGGCGCGCAGATAGAAGAACCCCTGCTGCCGCTGGAGATCGAGGTTCAGCGGATCCTCGGCGATGAGCGGCTGCAGGAGGTCGGCCGCCTTGGTGTAGTCGTTTTCTTTCTGATAGATGTCGACGAGCTGCATGATCGCCGGCCCGAACGTCGGGTCGATCTCGACGGCGCGCTGGAGGTACTGCTTCGACTCGTCGCCGCGCCCGAGCTTGGTCAGCACCTGCGCGTACGTGAAGTTGAGCGCGCGCTGATCGGGAGCGCGCTCGAGCATCGTGGCGAGCACCTTCTCCGCCTCCGCCGGACGTCCGGTCGAGAGGTAGATCTGCGTGACCGCCATTCCGGTCGGGAGATCGTCGGGATAGATCTTGAACGCGGCGCGGAGGTGCTCCAGCGCGTCGTTGATCTTCGCCGTGTCGTTGCCCGCGCGGTCGAGGAGCATGCGTCCGAGGAGGCGCTGTGCGTCGTAGAAGTCGGGCTTGATCGAGACCACCTTGCGGAGCTCGGCTTCGCCCTTGTCCATCTTGCCCGCGTCGATCAGCATCGACGCGCGCTCGAACAGCACCACCGGGTCGTTGGGACTGGAGGCGACGACTTTGTCCATCATGCTGAGCGCTTCATCGAAGTGCCCCTCGGACGCCGCCAGCTTCGCCTCGATGAAAAGGGAAGGCTCGTTATGGAACTCCTGGGCCGGCGCGGCACTCGCGACCAGCATGGCCGCAGCCGCCAGGAGAAGCAGGTTCTTCATTTTGATCATCGTAGCACTCGAATTGCGCCCCGAAAGGTGCCGCATTTCACAGGCGTAACTGGATGTCGAGCCCATTTCATGCCACCTCCCATTCCTCTGACACCGAAGTGTGTTAAAAGCAAACGGCCCTGAGAAAAAGCGCGTGAGTCTGGAGCGGATTGAGATCACACCGTTCGCCGTGATCGCGGGCGACATCCTGCAAAACCGCAGGAGCGGTGCCCTGACGGTCATACGCTCCTCGCAGCGAAACGTTCTGTTCTGGTCGCAGGGGGAGCTCGTCCTCATCATCCCGCCCGCTCAGGAAGACACGCTGTCGCAATTCCTCCTCCGGCGCGGCGCGGTGACGCGGGAGCGCGCCGCCGACATCTCCGGCGACGATCCGATCAATGCGGTGGCCCGTTTCCATGAAACAGGTACGCTCGACCTCTCCGCCCGTCAAACGCTCCTTCGCGAATGGCTGACGGCGCTGTTCATCCCGTTCTTCTCGCTGGATGAGGGAACGGCGGTTTTCAGCGAGGAAGAAGCCATCGAGCCCGACCGGCGCGTGTTCCTGCAATCGACCGCGTCGCTGGTTCTGGAAGGCGTCCGCTCGATCACGAACGGCCTGCTCCTTCGCCGCTCCCTCGGCGACCTGAAAAGGGAAATCGAGCCGGCGCGCAACAGCCGGTTCAGCATCGAGAGCATCGCGCTCTCGGATGCCGAGCGAAATATCGCCTCAGCGCTGACGGTGCCGATCACGATCGAGACGTTTCTGAAGGGCGCTCCCGATTCGGTCGCCGCGGCCAAGGTGGTCATCGGTCTTCTCGCTCTCGGTGTCTTCCACGTCGTCGACCTCTCGACGCCGCGCCCGACGGCCGGAGCTCCAGCACCCGACTACGCAGACATGCAGCGCGACCTCGAGCTGCTGGCCGCGATCGGGTCATCGGATCACCGCTCGCTGCGCGCCGTCGGCCTGTCGCGCCAGATGGCGTCGATGGATCACTACCGCGTGCTCGACATACCGCGCGCCGTCACGCGCACGCAGATCCTCTCGGCGGCGGAGGCGATGAAGAAGCAGTACGACCCGGCGACCTACCCGCCGATCGTGCGCGACGCCGTAATGGCGATTCATCGGCGGATCGATGAGGCGGTGAACGTCCTCAAAGATCCGAGCCAGCGCGCTGAGTACGACAGGATGCTGTCGCAGCCGGCAGCGCGGCGCGCGACGACCGGCGAGGGATCGATCCAGCAGAAGCTGACGCAGCGCTCGATCGCGCAGCACAATTTCAATCGCGCACGAGAGCTGACCATCGGCGGCGATTACTACGGCGCGATCGTGCTCCTGAAGCAGGCCGTCGAGTTCGCGCCGGAGATGGCCGACGCCTGGTTCCTCCTGGCGTCATGTCAGGAGCGCAATCCGAAGTGGCGCCGCGACGCCGCCGTCAGCTATCAGAAGGCGCTCTCCGTCGATCCGAACCACGTCGAGGCGATGATCTCCCTCGGCGATCTGTATCGCATGGAGGGTCTCACCTCACGCGCGCAGTCGTGCTGGGAAGACGCCCTGAAGATCGCGCCCGACAACCAGCAGGCGAAGAGCCGGCTGGATGGGCTGAAGAGACGTTAAATCGTTTCCGCGGGGAGATCGCGGTGCGCTTTGAGGAACGTCTCGGGGCGGCTGAACACTTTCGCGATGTTCATCCCCTTCTTCACCGCGCTCAGCGTCACCTTGCGCGTTGCCAGCGCGGCGCCGAGCTGGATGTACGTCTTCATCTTCCCCTTGTAGCGGTAGCGGACGTCCAGCGCGTGCCGCCAGAGCCCCGAGTACTCCTCGTAGAACTCCTCGATCGGGAGCTTCGTCGGCAGAACGGTATGGACGATGTCGTACATCTCCCAGCGATGCGTCGTCACCTGCCGGCTCGCGGTGTCCCACAGGTCGGTGCCGGGAAGCGGCGTCAGGATCGAGAAGCCGCTGTTGTAGGCGCCCATGTGGTCGATCCATTCGCGCAGCCGTGAGAAATCGTCGCGGTCCCACGCCGGATCGACGATGAAGTTCGGGGTAAAGCCGACGCCCATGTCCTTCAGCAGCTCGATCGCCTGGACGTTGTTCGACGCCTTGTTCTTCTTGTTGACCGCGGCGAGCCCTTCGTCGGTGACGGATTCGAGGCCGAGGAAGATCGCGAGGCTGCCGCAGTCCTTCCACATCTCGATGAGGTGGGGGAACTTGACGATGATGTCGGTGCGCGTCTGGACCGTGAAGTACTTCTTGATCCCGGCGGCCTTGATCTGCTTCGCCATCTCCTCGCCGCGCTTCACGTTCATCCAGAAGATGTCGTCGGTGATGAAGATGTTGGGCGCGTCGATCTGCTGCAGCTCCTGGACGACGCGCTCCGGCGATTTCTCGCGGAACGTGCTCTCGTGGAACTTCCAGACCGAGCAGAAGTTGCATTTGAAGGGACAGCCGCGCGCCGTTTCCATCAGCGCCAGCGGCTTGCGGAAGTTGATGTAGTAGTGATCGGCGTAGTGCTTGATGAGGTGCCGCGCCGGAAGCGGGTAGTCGTCGAGGTTCGGACGCGCGTTCGCGTCGAGGGTGCGGATCCACTCGCCGTTCGCCTTCGGGAAGTAGATGCCGTCGACCTTCGCCAGGTCGGTCCCGCGCTGGAGCGCGTCGACGAGCGGCGGCATGACCTCTTCGCCGTCGCCCATCGCGATGATGTCGATCCCCTGCTGCGCGAACCACTGCGGGTCGCGGGAGGCGTCGTGGCCGCCGATGACGATCCGGACGCCCGGGATCTCGCGCTTGATCCTCTGCGCGAGATGGATCGTGCGGTTGCGCTCGGTCGTGAAGTTGCACTGGAGGCCGACGATGTCGGGGCCGAACTTACGGCAGCTCTCGAGTCCCTGCTCTTCCCCCTCGATGCGGAGGTCGAAGACGGCGCAGGTATGCCCCTCGACCTCGAGGCAGGCAGCCACGCAGATCGGGCCGAGAGGCTCGACGAACGTGAGCATTTCGAGACCGAGGATGCCGCCGACCGGCGGTTTTACGAAAGCAACGCGCATGTGTGACGAACAATAGCAAATCGCGGAGCGCAGACATTCCTGTCTGTTGTCCGGCAGACATTCCTGTCTGCGCTCCGGGTCGTCACGTTATTCGATCTTGATGGCCTTCTTGTCCCTGTCGCGGCGCGACTTCTCTTTCGCCTTGTACTCGTCCATGCACTGGTCTTTGTCGACCATGACGCAGCTCAGGTAGTCGCTGATCTCGACGAGGCAGGCGCGGATCGCCTTGCCGGCCGGGGTGTTCTCGTACTTGCCGAAGTTGCCGCCGACGCCGCCGCGGTAGACGCTGACGCCCATGCCGTAGTTGGTCGACTTCGCCTCGATCGTGCGGGTGTACTCGACCTCGCCGGTGGTCGTGTCGACCACGCGGACGTCGATCGCAACGTAGGCGTCTTCCTTCTTACCGCCGACACCGATGCCGTGGAAGCTGAGGCCACCGCCGCCGCCGGACGAGTGCTCTTCGTACGCGGAGACGGTGCCCATGACGAGGTACTTCGCGCCGGTGAGCTTGCCGACCTTCGCCGCCGTCTTCGAGCTGACGCGGCCGGAAGCGCCGAGGTCCTGCTCTTCGAGCACCGGGCCGAGCTTGGCGCGTTCGACCATGCGGAACTTCTCTGTCGAAGCCAGCTCGTTCGTGAGCATGCCGGCGAGATCGTTGCCGACGCCTCCATACCACCAGCCGGCCGACGTCTCGTTCCTGAACTCGGCGACGCCGACGGACGGCTTGCCGGATTTGTCCGACGCGTAAAGCAGGGCACCCGGGACCACCACAAGACAAATGAGCATCAAGCGGACGATGCTCCACCGTGAATTCATTCCGTTCCTCCTCGATTCTTGGTTCTTGAACCGAGAGAAATGTACGTCCACTCGGGCTGGAGCGCCAGTGATCCAGATTACGGCGCGTCCGGCTGGATGTGCACACCGGCGATCCGGCCGGCCCCGTCGAAGAAGACGCTGAACGCCGCCTGCGACCGGTCGAATTCGGCCGTCAGGTCGATCACCTGATACGCCTTCTCCGGCCGCTGCGAGACCTTCTTCACCGATTTGAACGTGCCGTAGCGGCGTGCGACGTCCTGGCTCAGCGCCGCCAGCTTCTCCGGCGTCAGCTGGCGCTGCATGGTGCCGTCGAACGCCCTGCCGGCGAGCTCGAAGCGGCTGGCCGTGAAGTCGTCGACGAACCGGCGCGCCGTCGCCTCGAACTTCGCGTCGACCTTTTGGTCGACGATCCGCGTCACCGAGATGGCGCCCACGTGGTCCGTGTGGTCGAACGTGACACGGAAGTCGACCGGCCCCTTCTCGTACGCGCAGAGGAAGACGACGATCTTGAAACCGGCGTCCTTCGTGTGCTTCGTCTCGGTGACCGTTTTGAACGCTCCCGACTGCGCATCGAGGTCGCGCTTCACGTTCTTCAGCACGGCCGGCGTCGTGGCGGCGCGCATCGTGTCGTTGAAGTCCTTCGCGGCGAGATCGAACTGTCCGGCGTTGAAGTTCATCAGGAGCTCACGCGCCGGCCTGTCGATCGGCCACGGCACGAACGGCGCCGGCGGGAGTTGCACCGCGGCTGCGAAGAGGAGCGCGCTGAACACGATCATCGTGACTCCGAACACACGCACGCAGTGCCCTCTTCCGTTGCACCACCGCCACCCGCGATCCACGATGATTCCGAAGGAGAACCCCATGCTCGTCAAGGAAGTGATGACCAGTTCGCCGATCTGCTGCAAGCCGGGCGACAGCCTCGCCCGCGTGGCGCAGATGATGGCCGAGCACGACTGCGGCGTAGTCCCGGTCGTCTCGTCGGGCCGGCTGACCGGGATCGTCACCGACCGCGATATCGCGTGCCGCGCGATCGCGAAAGGCAAGACCCCGGCGGATGTCGCCGTCAGTGACGTGATGTCTCAGCCGGTGATCACGGTGGGAGCGAATGAAGACGTGCAGGTCGCGATCGACCGCATGAAGGAGAAACAGGTGCGCCGCCTGCCGGTGCTCGATGACAGCGGCAAGCTCGCCGGCATCGTCGCCCCCTCGGATCTCGCGCCGACCTTCGCGTCAATGGACGTCGCCGACTTCCTGCTCGCCGTGTCGTACTGGAGCCGAAGGCCGCACGCCGCTTAGCGCCGATACAAAAAGCGGCCCTCGAGCGGATTGCCGAAGGCGTAGACGCCGTCACGCTCGAGAATCGCGTCGGATTCGAAGACGCTCTCGCCCGGAACGCCGTCGACCGGCTCGCTGACGGCACAGAGTCTGGTGCGGTTGTCCCGCAGGGTCGAGTAGTGGATGACGTAGCTCTTGCGCGTCCGCTCCGGCGACGCGGGCGGCGCGCCGCCGTGCATCAGCGCGGAGTGCCACACGAGCACCTCACCGCGTTTGCCGAGGAAGTGGTGCGTCGGGAGTCCGCTCTTCTGCAGCTCGTCGCCGTAGAAGCGCACCGCATTCTCCACCTCGGAAGCGGTGTGCCGCGACGGGTCGTACACGTAGTCTTCGTCGCCGTGCAGGCTTTGGAAGGGGAACTTCTGCGACCCTGGCACATACGCGAGCGGCCCCGACTCCTCGGTGATGTCCTCGAGGGCGATCCACGCCGCCACGAGCCGCCCGAACTCCGGCGTCGGGACGACGGTCGAGTCGCGATGCAGCATCTGCTGGCTACCGAACTCGAAGTAGAGCGACTGCGTTGCGATCGCCGGCTCGCCGAGGATCAGCGAGGCGTAACGGTGGAGCTGGCGATCGAGCGTGAGACGCTCCGCCACTTTCGATGCGCAGTGCAGCTCGTGGATCCGGTATCGCGGACGGCGGTGCGCCCCCTCGTCCGACGCCGAAAAACGCATCGGCGGCGAGTCGTATGCGAAGCTGACGTTCGACGGCTTCTCGCGCCACAACCGGTCGACGTCGCGATCGATCTCCGCCGCGTCTTCGGCGGTGACCTCCACCTTCGTGATGAAGTACCCGTCGACCGCGAACTTGCGGAGGTTGTCCGCCTCTTCCGGCGTGATCTCCCCCGCCCGCGATTTCTCGTCGATCAGGCGTTTCGCCCCCTCATCATCGAGCCAAATCAGGCCGGGATTCGACACGCGCGCAGTGTACACGGCTACTATTTTGCCGATGATCACGATCGCGCTGGCCCACGATGCGAAGGAAGAAGAAGCGATCGAGCGCGCGCTCGACGCCGCCGGCATCGCCTACACCGAGTCGCTCGAAGCAGACGAACGCGCGGACGAGAGAGCGGTCTGCTACCTCGCCCGCGCGTATGCCGTGTCGGAGGCGGACGCCGACGTCGCGCGCGACGCGCTGCGCGGTGCCGGATACTCGCGCGAATGACGCTCGAAGAGATCATCGCCGCCATGTACGCCTCCTTCTCCTTCGCAGAAGGCGAGCGGCCGAACTGGGCGTTGCAGGGCCAGATCTTTGCGCCGGGCGCGCGGCTGGTGCGGGTCAACGACGACGGCGTTTTCGAGTTCGATCCCGCGTCGTTCCGCAAGAACCTCGAGGAGATGATCGACTCCGGCGCGTTGACGAGCTTCTGGGAGTCCGAGGTGTCGCGCGAGGTACAGGACTTCGGCGACGTCGCTCACGTGCTCAGCGAATACGAGACGCGGCGGACACGCGACGGCGCGCCGCTGTACCGCGCCGTGAAAAGCATCCAGCTCTTCCGCCGCGACGGGCGGTGGTGGATCAGCGCGATGATCTGGCGGCGCGACCGAAGCGTGGCGTAGTTCAGTGACGCGCGCTGTGGCGCCTCGCAATCACCGTCAGCTCGTCGTGCGCCTGCAGGATGTCGCCCTGGAACGCGTTGGCGTTCGCCTGGAACACCTCGATGTACATCGCGCGCATCGGATTCGTGCTGCCGAGCGGATAGATCCCGGTCTGCAGCAACGCGAGGAATGTCTGCGCGGTGCACGGCGTCGGGTTCGTCACCGGTTCCGAGCAGGCGGCGCCTCCTCCGGTCGAGCCGAGGTATTCGTTCGTCTGGAACGCCGGCAGCGTTCCGTATGTCTGCGCGGACGAGATCACGGCCGGCGATGCCGCTTCACCCGGCATGAGGAAGTTGAACTGCACGACGACGCGGCCGGGGAACTTCTGGCCTGCGAGCGCGAGCAGCGGCGCATTCGCATCCGGCGGTGTTCCCTTGATCAGCGATCCATCCTCGGCGATCGCCGGAAACGCATTGTTCGGGATGATCGCGATGCTGAGCGCCTTGTCCGGAAAGCTTTTCTGGAACGAGCTCGTGATCGCATCCCAACCCTGGAGGAGCAGCGACGGCTTGTATCCGGCGCTCTGCCACGTCGTGAGGGCGTTGCTGACGCACGACAGGCCGGTGCTCTGCGCCGTCTCGGCCGGAAGGCGCAACTCGTCGGTCGTCCGGTTGATCCCGGTGATCCGCAGCAGTGCGACCGCGCCGTAGGCACCGATCGACTTCAGATGCGCCGAGAGCGCCACGAGCATCGCGTCCCACTGGGTGAGAAACGCGCTGTCCCACGGCGCGGCGATCGTCTCCGAGTCGCATTGTCCCGTCGCACCGCCGTGCGGCGAGATCGTGAAGCTCAGCGGATGCGCACCCGCGCCGGTAGGAGCCGCATCGAAGAGCCAGGACGGTGTGCCTGCACCGCCCGTGACGATGAGGTCGATCTTCTTCCCCGCCGTCATCGCCTGCTGCAGCCACGAATCGAGCAGGGTCCACTGGTATTGCCCCATCGACGGCTCGATCGCGCTCCAGGAGATGACGAGCGCGATACCGTCCATGCCGGGGACGCCGAGGGCGGATCGCACCGCGTTCTGGGTCGGCGTTGCGAGCTTCGACAGGTCGTTGCTGTAGACGTAGACGCCGCGTATATCCGACGGGCGGTCGTCGGCGTTCACCGCAAGCGCGGCGAAGCAGGCAAGCAAAATGAGACAACTTCGCGGGGCGGCCATGATTCCTCCTCCCCGGGCTGGCGTCAGGATACCTCGCTAAGCCGCCGGTCGTGGCGAACCGAAAAGCAAAGTCCCGAATCCGATCGCGAAAACGGCATAGGCCGCGACGACGATCCATGTCACTGCCGAACCGGGAATCTTGTTCGCCGCCTTCAGAAGCGCGAGCGCGCCGACGACGAAGTGGGTCAGGTTTGCGAGCACCAACGGCCGGTTGTAGATGCCGCCGATCGTGCTGCCGCGTGCCATCCAGTTGAGCATCGCGAAGCCGAGGTAGAGAGCCCCCATCAGCTGAACCGCGACCGGCAGCGAAACGTCCGCTCTCACACCGAACGCCGAGAGCGTCTCCGCCGGCGCGAACTCCAGGTCCAGGCCGGCCGCCGCCATGAAGCAGGCGCTCGCAAACATCAGGATCTTTGGGTTCAACGCGGTAGGAGTGTACAAAAAAGCGCCGGCAGGATTGCCGGCGCCACACTTACATGAGGTCGTGCATGATCTTGTCAAGGGCTTCGCGCGGGGGGCGGGTGCGCTCGATCGGGAGGGTGTTGAGGGGATCGTCGACGACGTTGAGCATTTCCATGAAACTCTTCTTCTGCGGCTGGAGGTAGACGAGGCCGGTCAGCATGTGGCCGTCCTCCGTCGCGCGGTGGAGGCGCTGGAGCGCCTGCACGGCATTCGACGGGTCGTAGTCCTCTTCGAGCTTCTTCAGGATGATCCGGGAGCCGTCGTGCATCTCGACCACCTTCACCTCGCCTGCCTCGTAGTCGACCGTGATCTGCTCGTATTCGGGGACGAAGCCGATCTGGTGGAGCAGTTCGTCGTTCTCCTTGGCGTACGTGTAGCTCTTGGTCGAGCCGTCGTGGTTGTTGAAGGTGACGCACGGCGAGATCACATCGATGACGGCTGTGCCGTTGTGCGCGATGGCGCCCTTGAGGATGTTCACCATCTGCTTCGGATCGCCCGCGAAGCCGCGCGCGACATAGCCGCACCCGAGCTCCACGGCGAGCGCGCAGAGGTCCATCGGCGGGAGGTCGTTGATGACGCCCGTCTTGAGCTTCGAGCCTTCGTCCGCGGTCGCGGAGAACTGGCCTTTCGTCAGGCCGTACACGCCGTTGTTCTCGATGATGTAGATGATCGGGACGTTGCGCCGGACCATGTGCATGAACTGGCCGAGGCCGATCGAGGCCGTGTCGCCGTCGCCGGAGACGCCGATCGACATCAGGTTCTTGTTGGCCAGCACGGCGCCGGTCGCAATGGCCGGCATGCGGCCGTGGACGGCATTGAAGCCGTGCGAGCGCGAGAGGAAGTACGCCGGGGTCTTGGACGAACAACCGATGCCGGAGAATTTCGCGACATGCTCCGGCTTGACGTTCATCTCATAGAACGCGCGGATGATCTGGTTGCTGACGGCATCGTGGCCGCAGCCGGCGCAGAGCGTCGACTTGCCGCCGGCGTAGTCGGCGGCCTTCAGGCCGAGACGGTTTTCTTTGGGAACTTCGGAGCCGATTTTCAGGACACTGTCTGCCATTTAGTCCTCCGCCACCCGCGCCATCGGCGAGCCTGCAGCCTGTGGGATGAGATTCATCTTCGCATTCGCCTTCGCCATCGGTACCTCGGCACGGACGAGCAGCAGCGGCTCGGCCAGCTCCGCGGTCGCTTCCATCGCGAGCACGGCGTCGGTGATCGTCCGCGCATCGCACGGCAGGCCGGTGTAGTGCAGGACCTTGCGGATCTTCTCCTGGTCCTTCCCGACCTCGAGCCGGATCATGTCGGCCATCTGGCCGTCGCGGTTCTGCTCGACGACGTAGATGCGGTCGTGCGCCGCCACGAACTGCTTCAGTTCGTCCGTGAACGGCAGGGCGCGAAGACGGAAGTAGCTCGTCTCGACCCCCTTCTCACTCCGGAGCTGGTGCCGCGACTCCTCGAGCGGGAAGTCGGTGGTGCCGTACGCGATGAAGCCGATGCGCGCACCCTTCTGCGTGTCGACCACGGGCGCCGGGACGTACTGCTTGGCTGTCTCGTATTTTTTCTGCAGCCGGTCGAGCGTCGCCTTGTAGACCTCGGGCTTCTCGCTGTAGCGCGCGTAGTCGTCGTGGCCGGAGCCGCGGGTGAAGTACGCGGCATCGGGATGATCGGTGCCGGGAAGAGTGCGGTACGGGATGCCGTCGCCATCGACGTCGGCGTAGCGGCCCCACTTGCCGCGTAGCTCACTGAGCTTGGCGGCGTCGAGGACCTTGCCGCGGCGGATCGGCCTGTCGGGGTAGACGAACGGATCGGACATCCAGTTGTTCATGCCGAGGTCGAGGTCCGAGAGGACGAAGACCGGGGTCTGGAAGATCTCGGCGAGGTCGAGCGCCTCGCTGGCGAACTCGAAGCATTCGTTGACGCTCGACGGAATCAGCACGATGTGCTGGGTGTCGCCGTGCGAGAGGAAAGCGACCTGGTTGACGTCGCCTTGGGCGGTGCGGGTGGGGAGGCCGGTCGAGGGGCCGACGCGCTGGATGTCCCAGATGACGCCGGGAATCTCGGCGAAGTAGCCGAGGCCGACGAATTCGGCCATCAGCGAGACGCCGGGGCCGGCGGTCGAGGTCATCGAGCGCGCGCCCGCCCATCCGGCGCCGAGCACCATGCCGACCGCTGCCAGCTCATCCTCGGCCTGCACGATGGCGAAAGTCGCTTTGCCGTCTTCGATGCGGTACTGCCGGGCGTACTCGATGATCGACTCGCAGAGCGAGGACGACGGCGTGATCGGGTACCACGTCACGACCGTCACTCCGCCGAAGATCGAGCCGATCGCCGCGGCGGCGTTGCCGTCGATGATGATCTTGCCGGCGGTGGCGTTCATCCGCTCGATGCGCCATTTGGTCTGACCCGGCAGGTTCTCCTTCGCGTACGCGATCCCCTTGTCGATCGCCGCGACGTTCGCGTCGATCGCCTTCTTCTTTCCCTTGAACTGCTTCGTGAGCGCGTTGTCGATCTCGGCGCGGTCGATGCCGATCAGCTCCGCGACGACGCCGACGTAGATCATGTTCGTCAGCAGCTTGCGCAGCTTGGCGTCGTCGGCGAGGTCCTGCGCGAGCTTCTGGAACGGCACCTCGAAGTAGACGACGTCGCTGCGGAACTGCTTGCAGTTCAGCGGAGCGTCGTAGATGCAGAGGGCGCCCGGCGGCAACCCCTCGACGTCCTCGCGCGCGGTCTGCGCGTTCATGCAGACCATGATGTCGACTTCTTTCTTGCGCGCGATCCATCCGTCTTTGTTCGCCCGGATGGTGAACCAGGTGGGGAGGCCGGCGATGTTGGACGGGAACATGTTCTTCCCGCTGACCGGAACGCCCATCTGGAAGATGGACCGCATGAGGACGTTGTTGGAGCTCTGCGATCCGGAACCGTTGACGGTTGCTACGTGAATGGTGAGGTCGTTTACAACCGGCTGTCCCGACGCGACCTCTTCGTCGAGGACGGCCTGTGCTGCTGGACTATCGGACACTCAGTGCTCCTTCGGGGTTATTTGGGTCTTCATATTCTAACAGCGCGTCCGCCACTATCATTCGCGCCGATGCTGCGAACCATTTGGGCCGTCCTGGCGGCCGTGCTCGTCACGATCCCGATCGCCTCCACCGTATTCGTGCTCGCCTTCCTCTCATCGTCCGTGGGGGCGATCGACCGGGTCATCCGCCTCTGGGCGCGATGGCTCGTCGCCGCGGCCGGCATCGACCTGCACATCGAGAACGCCGAAGCGCTCGATCCGAAGCAGCGCTACATCCTCGTCGCGAATCACTACTCGTACTACGACATCCCCTGCATCCTCGCCGCGGTTCCGCAGCCGATCCGCTTCATGGCGAAGGCGAGCCTCTTCAAGATCCCGATCTTCGGCTGGGCGCTCGGCCGCGCCGGCTTCATTCCGATCGACCGCAAGAACCGGCGGACGGCGGTCAAGTCGTTCGACCTCGCGGTGAAGCGGATCCAGCGCGGCAACACGATCGTGATCTTCCCGGAGGAAGGCCGCTCGCGGAATCGCGAGATGCGGCCGTTTCAGCGCGGCGCGTTCCTCCTCGCGATCCGATCCGAGCTGCCGGTAGTGCCGATGGCGGTGAACGGGACGTACGACGTCTTCCGCGTCGGCGCAAAACGCATCACGCCGGGTCGCGTCACGATCAAGGTCGGGACGCCGATCGTCACGGCGGGGACGACGCTGAAGGACAAGGATCGCCTGGCGACGCAATCCCGCGCGGAGATCGAGCAGTTGCTGGGCGTGTTCGGGACCAGCACCTAGCGCTTCAGCTCCGTATCAAGCGCGGATGTTCGCCGCGCTTGCACTCGCCGCCTCGCTCTACTTCGGCCCCGAACGCCACCTCTCGTTCACGCTCACGGAGCCGCTGCCGAGTCTCGTCTTCCCGGTCGCCGTGCCTACCAAAGATGGCTATGTCGTGGTGTTCCAAACCAGACAAGCGACGTTCGCGCAGGGAGTTGATCGAGAGGCCACCCGCATCCGTGACGATGCGGCGCTGCTCGATCTCAGCAACACGACCCGGGGCGCTGTCGCGGTGGCGTCGAACGGCCGAGAGGTGCTGGCAACATTCGTCACGAACGACGGAATCGTGACAAGGGTGATCTCGCCGCGAGGCGTTCCCACCGGCACGAACCAGCTCCTCCGCCGGGTAGGGCCCGTCGAGGTCGAGAGGCTCGCACTCGTACGCATTTCCAATCGTTATCTCCTGATCAGCGCGGACATCGTGGTCGGGACTCGCGGCCAGTTTCTTCACGATGACGGCACCGCCGACGGCGATTCATTCCCGATCAGCGACGATGAAGCGATCACCGCGGCATCCAACGGCTCGACCGCTTTCGTCTTCGCGAGAAAAAACAGGCTCAGCGACGCGAGCCGGGCGTTTCTGATTCTCCCCGGCGGCGGCGTCGTGCAGACGGGCGCGATACGCGACGCATCGTTCCCGGCGCTGGCGACATGGGATGGCAGCGCGTACGTGGTGGCGCTCCAGGACGCGATCCTCACTTTCGACTCGAATGGCGCGCTCGCCCGAACGCAACGGCTCGACCTTGGGAGCTACCATCTCTACGACCTGATTGGTAACGGAAACGGGGCGGCCCTGATCGCAGTAAAAGGCATCCATGGAGTCGACTCCGACCTTTCGATGATCGATCTCGCGCCCGGCGGCGAAATTTCCGGACCGCTGCGAGTCATCCATTCGGGATTCACCCGCTACTCCACCGCCATCTTTGACGTCGATCACTATCTGTTTCTCGACAATGGGACGCCCGTGCTCGCCGATCTCGGGTCGCGCTTCGACGTACGGCCCGTCCTGGCGCTCGAGGCGAAGACGCAATGGTTTCCGCACCTCGCAACGGCGCCGTCGATGTCGTATGTCTGCTGGGGCGAGCTCGACGGAGTTCACGTCGCTCGCTTCCGCGATGGTGAATTCATAGGGCCGTCCGCGCTCGCGATTGCCGGCGATAATCCCGGTCTCTCACAGGTGATTGCTGCCGATGACGATCGTGCGCTCGTGGTCGCGGTCGCGGGCAAAGGCGCCGGCGGACGGTTCGTCGAAAGTGATGGATCGCTGTCGCCGATGTTCCTGTTGCCCGCGCCTCTTCGGTACCCGACCGGCGTCCTTCGAGTGGGCAGCCGGTGGGTGGTCATCGCGGCTGACGACGTTTTTAGATCTTCATGGGCAGTCTCCCTCGACGATGGCGGACGCGTGATCGACGAGGTACTCCTGCCGAGCCCCACGGTTCGCGCGGCGGTCGCCGGCGGTTCGCTCCTTTACCTGACGCAAAACTCCGCCGGCGACTATCAGATGACGTTCGCGGACGACGCCGGCCGCGCGCTGCAGTCGATCACCATCGGAAATGGCTCGCTGTACGGAACGAGGGCGCTGGTTGCCGGGGAAGATCGAGCTCTCGCGATCTGGCAGTCGGATCCGGCGGGCACACTGCACACCGCCGTGATCGATCTTGCAACGCGCACCGTCGTCGCATCGAACGAATACGAGTCGTCCTTTTCAGGAAATGAGTCCCGAGTGCGGGGCGCATGGACGGGTGAGTCGTTCCTGCTGCTCGACGAGGGGGCTCACTCCCTGACTCTCAGCCAGCAAGGCGAGATCGTCGGCAAGGGCACGGTTCCCACCCCCATCTATGCGTCCTATCCGGACCTCGTACCGTCCGGCGGCTCTGTGCTCGTCGCATATACGCGCAGCGGCGCCGATGTCGGCGCCGGCGACAGGGATCGCGTCTTCGTCCGGATGCTGTGCATCACTGACGGAGCGCGCGCGCCACGTGAGGGAGATCGTCCTCGAGGAGGGTCCGCACCTCGACCGTGAAACGGTCGTTCACGATCCGGCCGACGATCGGCGGGTCGTTCGCGAGGAAGCGCGCCTGCTGTTCGGCCGCGTTGCCCTGCACCTCGATCGCGAGAGAGGTGATCGTTTCGGTCGGCGTCGTGCCGCCGCCGAGGGCGCAGTCGCTGACGAGCACGCGCGTGTTGGTGCCGCGCACCAGCTCCTCGGCGCGGGCGCGGAGCGACTCGATCGGCATCGACAGCATCCGGTAGATCGCGATCCGCTCTTCGTGCTTGCCGGTGGCGAACGCGCGCAGCGTCGCAGCAATGATCGCGTACGACTCCTTGCCGGCGCGCAGCGCGCGCATCAGCGGATGTCTGCGGCAGCGATCGACGATCTCGGCGCGGCCGAGAATCAGGCCGCCCTGCGTGGCGCCGATCAGTTTGTCGGTCGAGCAGGTGATGGCGTCGACGCCGCTCGCAATCAGCTCGCGAATCGTCGCGGCGCGCTCGAACCCGTAACGCGAGAGATCGACCACGCGGCCGCTCCCCTCGTCGTACAGCATGGGAACCTTCTTCTCGCGCGAGACTACGACCAGCTCGTCCACCGACGGCGTCTCGGTGAATCCGACGATGTCGAAGTTCGACCGGTGCACACGCAGGATCGCCGCCGTCTTTCGCGACACCGCCTCGGTGTAGTCGCGCGCCCGGGTGCGGTTCGTCGTCCCGACCTCGCGGAGCTTCGCGCCGCCCTGCTGGATGACGTCGGGAACGCGAAAGGCGCCGCCGATCTCGACCAGCTCGCCGCGCGAGACGATGACCTCTTTCCCGCTCGCGACTGCCGCGAGAACCAGCAGCGTCCCCGCCGCATTGTTGTTCGTGAGGATGGCCGCCTCGCACCCGAACAGCGACGCGCACAACGCGCCGAGGTGCTCGTCGCGCGCACCGCGCTCGCCCTGCTCGAGATCGAATTCGAGGTTCGAATAGCCGCGGACGAACTCCTGCGCTTCGTTCCAGATCTCGGGATCGATCGGCGAGCGGCCGAGGTTCGTGTGGATGATGACGCCGGAACCGTTGATGACGCGGCGGAGCGTCGATGCGATCTCGCGCGCGAGCGCCTCCCGAACGGCCGCGACCGCCGCACCTTCGTCATAGGCGGTCGACGCCTGCCGGAGCACCTCGAGATGGGCGGTGGCGGCGTCGCGGACACGGTCGCGGCCGAACTCCCCGATCACCCCCGCGAACGCGCCGGAGGTGAGAATCCGCTCCATCGATGGTAGGTTGCGCAGAGCGGAATGTGGGGCCGGAGAGGCTGCTTTAGGCATATGACCCCGCGAAGTTTATGCCGATCAAAGTCGAAGACGATCCGCTGGAGAAGCTGGAAGAAGACATCCGGCGGCTGAAGAACCGCTACGATCAGTTCTTCTCAGGCATCCAGAAGGCGCCGCCGCTGCAGGAGCGGCGCAACATCGACGTCTTCATTCACGAGTTGAGCAAGGAGAAGATCCGCGACAACTCGCGCCGCTTTCGCATGAACCAGCTCCTCTCGCGATACAACCAGATGCGCGAGATGTGGGGCCGGCGGATGCGCGAGCGCGAGGAAGGGCCGCTGGAGTTCAAGCGCCGGCAGGCCGCGATGGCGGAGGAGCCGGAGGTCGCCGCCGCGCGCCGTCCGGAGCCCGAACCGCCCCGCGTGACCTCGGCCAAGTCCGATCCGTATGTAAAGGTAACGACGAAGTCGAACGGCGAGGAGGTTCGGAAGTTGTACGAGCAGATCGAGCGCGAACACTTCAAACTCGGGAAGCTCCCGCCGGTGACGTTCGATCAGTTGACGCAGATGGTGCAGAAGCAGACCGAAATCGTGCGGTCGAAGTATCAGGTGACCACCGTTGCCTTCCGGGTCGAGACGATCGACGGGAAGGTGAAGCTGAAAGCGAAACCACTTCAGGAATGAGAATGAAAAAGATCGCAGTCCTTGCCGCGACGGCCCTCATTGCCGCCGGATGTTCGACCACGAAGGTCCACACGCAACGGAACACGAACCCGTACGCGAATCCGTTCTACATGCGGTTCGTGAATCCCGCGGTGCCGCAGGATGCCGCGATTCAGCGCGACGTCGACATGCTTCGCGCGAATCCGAATTCCGCGGTCACGCACAACGACCTCGGCCAGCTCCTCGTCCAGAAGGGCTTCCCGAAGGACGCGGAAGTCGAGTTCGAGCGCGCGATCAACGCCGACCGGCGTTTCTACCCCGCCTGGTACAACCTCGGGCTGGCGCGCGAGGCGCGCGGCGACTCCATCGGCGCCCGCTTCGCGTTCAACCGCACGCTCTACTACCACCCGGGCGACTCGTGGGCGCACTTCCAGGCCGGCCTCCTCGCCGAGCAGCGCGGCGACTCGGAGACGGCCGTCGACCACTACGCCAAAGCGATCCTTCGCAATCACTCGCTCCTCGACGTGAAAGTGAACCCGCGCGTCCTCGACAGCAAGCTGATTCACCTCGCGCTCATTCGCGCCTATCCGAACGAGCACGCGCGCGACACGATGCTCTTCCAGGGAACGCCCTCGGGGTACGGCCAGACGCCGCCGAAGAAGCCATAAGGTTGTCGGTGATCGGTTGTCGGTTGTCGGCGTGAGAACCGACAACTGATAACCGACAACCGTCTTACAATGCGCCCGCCTTGAGCGCTGAAACTCCAACTCCCGCTGAACCCGAAGTCTCCGAATCCGAACTGATCCGCGTGCGGCGCGAGAAGCTCGCGCGGATCGCGGCGCTCGGGTACTCGACCTATCCGACGAAAGCACACGTCGACACGACCGTGGCGCAGGTGGTGGCGGAGTGCGGCGGCAAGTCGGCCGAGGAGCTCGACGCGGAGAAGCGGCACGTCAAGATCGCCGGCCGCATCATGACCGTGCGGGAGTTCGGCAAGACGGCCTTTCTCGTCCTCTCGGAGAAGTCGGCGCGCATCCAGGTCTACTGCCGCAAGGACACGCTGTCCGAGCGCGAGTGGGAGCTGTACAAGAACCTCGACGCCGGCGACTGGATCTCCGCGGAAGGCGTCGTCTTCCGCACCAAGACGAACGAGCTGTCGGTGAAAGCGGAGAAGATCGACTTCCTCGTGAAGGCGCTTCGCCCCCTGCCGAGCAAGTGGCACGGCCTCACCGACGTCGAGCAGCGCTACCGCCAGCGCTATGTCGATCTCATCGTCAACGACGACGTGAAGCAGACGTTCGAGACGCGGGCGAAGATCGTCCGCTACATCCGCAACTTCTTCGACGGGCGCGGCTACATCGAGGTGGAGACGCCGATGATGCAGCCGATCGCGAGCGGCGCGGCGGCGCGGCCGTTCGTGACGCACCACAACGCGCTCGACCTCGATCTCTTCATGCGCATCGCACCGGAGCTCTACCTGAAACGGCTCATCGTCGGCGGCCTCTCGCGCGTCTACGAGATCAACCGCAACTTCCGCAACGAGGGGATCTCGACGCAGCACAACCCCGAGTTCACGATGCTCGAGTTCTACGAGGCATACGCCGATTACCGCGATCTCATCGACCTCAGCGAGGAGCTGCTCTCCGGCCTCGCGCAGGCGGTCCGCGGCACCGACACCGTGCAGTTCCGCGGCAACGAGATCAGCTTCGCGAAGCCGTTCCGCCGTTTCACGATGAAGGAAGCGATCGCGCATTTCTCGAAGGGCCGCGTGAGCGCCGAGAACCGCGAGCAGCTGCGCGATTGCGTCATCGCGCATCGCGGCGGCGGAACCGAAGCGCGCAAGGACGTCGAGGCGCTCAACGAAGGCAAGCTCCTCGCCGAGGCGTTCGAAGCGGTCGCCGAGGCGGAGCTGATCCAGCCGACGTTCATCACCGACTTTCCGACCGAGGTCTCGCCGCTCTCGAAGCAGCGTCCGGACGATCCGAACTACGTCGAACGGTTCGAGCTGTACGTCGGCGGAATGGAAGTCGCCAACGCCTTCTCGGAGCTCAACGACGCCGACGAACAGGATCGGCGTTTCCGCCAGCAGCTCGGAGAACGTGAGCGCGGCGACGACGAGGCGATGCAGATGGACGAGGACTACGTCCGCGCGCTGGAGTACGGCATGCCGCCGACCGGCGGCGAAGGGATCGGCATCGACCGCCTCACGATGATCCTGACCGACTCCCCCTCGATCCGCGACGTCATCCTCTTCCCGCTGATGCGCCCGCGGGCCTAGCCGTGATCGAAGGGCGCATCGCTCGCCGTTACCTCTGGGCCGCACGGAAGCAGCGACACACGGCGTTCCTTTCGCTCATCTCCATGCTCGGACTGGCGATCGGCGTCGCGGCGCTGCTGATCTCGATCGCGCTGTTGACGGGGCTGCAGGAGCAGATCAAATCGCGGCTCATCGCGTCGAGTCCGACGATCCTCATCGAACCGGTGGCGAAGAACGCCATCGACAACGCGGACGAGATCATCGCCACCGCCAAGCGGATGGGCATGCGCGACGTCGAGCCGGTCGTGACCGGCATCGCGTGGGGGGCGAACGAAGGCGAGAAACGCGGACGCCCGATGCGCATCCGCTCCTTCGCGACCGGCCACGAGCCGCACGGCGAGGGCAACCTCCCCGTCTACGACCCGAACGAGGACACCATCCTCACCAGCCGTTCGTTCGCGGCGTCGATCGGCCTAGACGCCGGCGGCGTGATCACCGTCGTCGCGCCACGCACGCGCCTGACGCCGTTCGGCCCGGTGCCGGTGTGGAAGAAGTTCCGGATCGCGCGGCTCGTCACCGAGACGACCGACGAACGCTCCGCCGACGCGTACCTCGAGATCAATGACGCCGAGGCACTCTTCGCGACGAACGGAAAACCGACGTCGATCGAGATGTACGGCAACACCGATCGCGAAGAGGAAGTGCAGCCGCAGCTCGCGAGAACGTTTCCGGAAGTCCAGGTGAAGACGTGGAAGGAGATCAACCATCCGCTCTTCCTGGCGCTGCGGCTCGAGAAGATCGTCATGTTCGTGACGATCTCGCTGATCATCTTCGTCGCCGCGCTGAACCTGATCTCGTCGCTCTCCATGCTGATCATGGAGAAGCGGCCGCAGGTCGGCGTTCTCCGCACCCTCGGCGCGACCGAGAAGAACATCCTCCGCGTCTTCCTGCAGGTCGGCCTCCTCATCGGCCTCACCGGCACGGTCCTCGGCAACGCCTTCGGCCTCGGCCTGGCGTGGGCCGCGAACCGGTTCCACCTCATTCCGCTGCCGCGCGACATCTACTTCATCAGTTACCTTCCGTTCCGCCTCGACGTCCCAGATGTCGTGGGCATCAACGTCGTGGCGGTGCTGCTGTCGATCCTGGCGACGTGGTATCCGGCGCGGATCGCGTCGCGGCTCGATCCGATCACCGCGATTCGGGAGGAGTGATGAAGCGATTCGCGATTGCGGCGGTGGCGCTGGTTTTGTCGGCGTGCGGGATCAAACCGGCGGTCGAGAACCGGCTCTCGCTCGTCTTCTACGAAGACCCGTCACGCGTCCACGTGAACACCTCCATCCACATCGACGAGCCGGATAACAAAGTGATCGCACAGCGCGTCGACAGCCTCCGTGAGGCGATCGCCGGCAATCGCGACGAGTGGGCGATGCGTTTCGCGGGGCTCAACATCGACGACGAGCGCATCGTCCTCGATCGCAGGTATGGCCGGGTCATCGGCGTCGAGCGGCAAACGACGATCGATCGCAACGAACTGCCGAAGTTCTTCAACGACATGTCGGTGACCGTCTCCCTCCTGCCGAACAACGGCTACACGGAACTGACCATCATCCCCGGCGCCTCGTCGCGCGCCACGCGGCAGCAGCGGGAGCGCGTGCTCGCGACGCTGCATGAGTGGTCGCGCGAGGCGGCGGCATACGTCGACGCCCTCTCGCACCTGTACGAGTACCTCGACGCCAACCCCGAACGCGCCCAGCCGGCGTTCACGATCCTCCTCGCCGACCGCGACCAGAAGTCGGTGAACGACGAAGAACAGGCGCTGATCGAGAAGGTGTGGACCACCGCCGACCGCCTCTCCGAGCGCATGCGCCCGAAGGAGACCGACGCCTACATGGTCGACGAAGAGTTCGACCTCGTCTTCAACCCCTTCCCCGGCGAGATCGTCGTCGTGACGCCGAAGATCGCGTCCGGCGTCGAAAACTTCGACAAACGCGACGCCACAACCTTCGTCATCCCCCGCCGCGGCCTCCTCGACGCCGTCTCATCGCTCGAAGGCAAATGGGTCTCCCCCGACCCCTTCGCCATGTCCGCCCACGGCGACCCAAAACCGGAGCAGCTCGCAAAGATGCCGCGGCGATGGTCCGCGGTGGTGACGGCGAGCGAGATCGAGGCGGCAGTGAGTGAGCGGTTGAAGCCGGCGAGCGTGTATAGGGTGCGGTGGGTGGAGTGAGACGGACTCGAGCGCCGGTGATGATCTTAAGGTAACTGCACTGCTGCGCTTTCGGGCACGCCATTCGGCGCTTGGTCGCGGGTATTGATCTTCCGGCATCGAGATCGAGGAGGACGAGGAGCAGGAGGAATCTGGCGGTATCAGCTTCACGCGCGAGCTGCGTACTCAACTGGCCAATTTCGGAATGTGGGTAGGGAAATCTTCTATTTCGGCACTCCTGTAAGAAAGCACCTCCAGGAGGCTCTCATGCGAAGCATCCGTCTTGGAATCATAGCGACGATCACCCTCGTCTTCACCCTACAAGGATCAGCCGACAACGTTTTCCAGTTTGCCTGACCGCACAGGGCTGGCCGGGCGCTCAGCCAATTCAGGGGTGAGGTACAGAATGATGTTCATCGGAAAGCATCATCGCTTCGCGCCGCGTCGAGCGGCGGATGGGGTATGGTTAGACTCGCGCGACGTCCGGTCCCGGCGCTAATGACCGACGGCACGCATATCGATCCGTCTCATCCATTCTCGACGTCAGTTGTCGTGTACGACGACGGACTTGCGAAGTCTCAGAGCTTTTGGTTTCGAGAACACGATCGTCCGACCGGTGAAATGCGTGACACCGGAGCAAACTTGCGCGGCGAAGGTGTCGACGATCTAGGAGAGCTTCGGCGACGTGCCGCCGCAAAACGATTCATACTGTTAGATGTGGAGCAGGGCGCGACAGCGGACGTCCCGTCTGCGGAATGGACAAATACCATAATCTTCGACGAGAGCGATCGTCCGTCCGGCGACTTAACCCCATTTGTCCAAATCAACGATCGCTTTCTCAGCAGTTATCCGGTGTCACATCTGCAGCGCGGCGTGAGCGCTCGAACTCTCTACATTACCTCCGCGCGGAACGCCGCCGGCGAAGAGATGGTTACAATCTTCTATCCCGATCAATCGAGATCAAAGGGACGGTGGCTCGGACAAGCGCATACGATCGGGAACAACATCGCACATCACAAGGACGTTTTCCGGGAAGCTTTTAGCGGATTGGGACGCGGCGGGCGCGTTTATTTTTACGGCGATGAAGTGACCAGCCTCTCCCTTCGAAAACTCGCTGACGAGGCCGGCACAGACTTCGTGAATCGCAGCCCACAGGTCCTAAAGGACTTCGAAGTCACGGATCGCCGCCTACGAAAACTGTCGCAACGTAAACTCGATCCGGCGACGACAGCGTACGTCAATGGCGTGCCGACCGCTCCTGAGCACCTTACCGCCATCGGTCGGTCGGCCACCGCTGTCGAGGCATGGCGACGATTTTCAAAGAATGTCGACGCACAAATGCGTGGGAAATATAACGCCAGAATCACCTCTAAGGCGGCATTCTTGTCGTCGCTAACGAAGGGCAACATGGACGCGGTGATCGTTGTCGCTCACTCGGACGGACCAAGAATATACCTTGGCGGCGAGAGCATATCGATCGATGAATTAAATGCGCTGGAAACACGAACCAAGGACAGCTCACGCCCACGCGTCGCCATTCTGCTCAGTTGCTCTACCGGCGCTCGAACGGCCTCGTCCAGACGCGTATTCGGCAGGAATCTCGAGAGCCTCGCCGATGTGCTGACGAAAAAGAACTTCTTCGACACCGTAATCGCACCCGATCACGAGATCGGCGAAGACGAAACACTTGCGGCGCTAACACATATCCTAGCGAACCGCCCCCTTGCGGAATTGCGGCAGCGCTTCCCTGGCTGGTTGAAGCTGGCAGAACAGATCTTGGAAACGGCAACGGGAGCCGCATGAATTATTTTGACGACTTGGGATTCTTCGGCGACGATGTTCAGCTGGGTGGGTCGCTCGTGCGCCGCACTCGTCTTTGGACACTCAGTTGCTACTTACTGCTATGTTTAGGGATCTTCTTGAGGCAAGTGACCAAATTTCCCAGGGTAGACCTAGACTTTGCTAACATCAGGATATCTGTGGCGGTTGCTTCGCTGATCATCGGCCTGGCGATATTTCCTCCCGTAATTCGGTGGCTCAACCGACGACGGAAACACCCCGGCGTTGAACATGCGCTCTTGCCGTTCAGTATCGGCTTCTTCGTTGATTTGTCTAGCGCAACGCTGTCCAATTTTGTGAAGTTATTTCACTAAGCCGCGCTGTCGACCTTCTCCGAGTAAGTTTAGTCGGCCTAGGAAGCCCAGGCCGTACTTAGCTTAGGCGTTCTGGTCCTCGTGCGCCGCCACTCCAGACGAACGAAGCCGAACATTGAATGTCTGGCGCTCGTCTCTCGGCCGAACACCGATGTCTCTGCGAATCGCGAAGAACAGCTCGGACAGAAGCTTGTCGTGGTTCGCTAGGCTCTTTGAGGGATTCGACGCTCGGATCTCATCCCAAAAGCGATCCAGTGCAACAATTACGCGATGTGGCGCAAACAGTAGGATGTCATTGCATGCGCGAGAGAATCGTATCTGGCCTTCTGTCGTGGTTTCGTTTGCGATAGCGCCGCTCAGACTAGATACGAATTCCTTGTAGTACGCTAACTTCTCTTTGCGCCATTCAGCCTCACGTTCCGCTCTTTTGGTCAGCACGTAACCAGCCACGGCAAGCAGCAAGGCGCCTGCCGCCGAGATGAGGGGTGTTGCGAGAGGGTCGGTCACCTCGGCAGTCTAGCGCAGACCGTCACACTCTCTACACTTGCGCTCCCGTGGAGTTGTGACGTATCACCGGTCACGTGTCGACGGAACGGCCGCCGGCCACTGGTAAGCCTCGCGAAACCCAGTTATCTTCTCGGACAAGGCAGGCCCCTCCAAGCATGTGAGATCGGTCAAATAGCGGGACAGGAACTCGTCGGCAGTACTCCCGGCGCGTCGTGCGCCCGCGAGAATCGCCGCGATCTGAAAGCGGGGCAGTCTGACCCGAAGGTTGTCTGAACGAATGAGAGTTGGCAGCACCGACGCTTGGGCAGCGAGCGCGTCCTCGATGCGCGCGTACGACCACTCGCCCACTGCCAGCACCGCCACTGCTCGCCATGGGACAGGTTTGCTCTCCCATTCCATTTCGGAGACCAGAAACTGCGCTGCGAGTTCGGAGCGGAGGCGGTGCCGCGGCCACGCGAGAAGTGATGCCGCCTTATCCAGCGGATAGGATTCTTTGCCGCCGAGAAACAGTTCCCTGATTGCCTCCGCTTGGCTCATGCCGCCTCCTACTTTTGTTTGAGGCACGGTATCAAACAATAGTGTGATGATGCAAGCGTGAATCGGCCCGAAGCGGTGATCTTTGGGAAGCGGCTTAGGAACTGCCGGGTGGAACGCGGAATGTCTCAAGCCGACGTGGCGTCTGCCGTTGCGGATCACGGGGGTCGCCTGACCGCCAACTACGTGAGCGACTTGGAGCGCGGACTGAAAGCGCCGACGCTTACGATGATTCTGAAGCTAAGTCGTGTTCTAAATGTCAGCGTCGTCGAGTTGTTGGCTGATTTCACACCGGAGGTCGTCCGGAAGCTGCGCCTGGAGTGACGCTTCGTTCCCAAGCGCCAAACATTCGCCGATAGCGAGAGCAACGAAGGGTCATACCTTCGTCACCGCCGCGAATACCCGCCACCTCAAAAGTGTGCCGGCGAGAGATCGACGAGGTCACTGCGCGCGATGCGCGACTTGAAACATGCCGCATGACAAAACCAGACTTGCCAGAGACCGGCCGCCGTTTCGACCGTCACACGGCACGGGTCGAGTTCTGATGGCTCGATGTTCTTGCCGCACAAGCAGTAGGGTCCGCCGAAGATGATCTCGATCACAGCTAGATTATCGGCCGGACACCCTTCTTCTCGGCGGCGCCCGCGGGCCATGGAGCCCCATCGTGGCGCGACGCGGCATCAACGGTGAGCACTCGCCACCGCCCGGTGAGCACTCGCCACCGCCCGGTGAGCACTCGCCACCGCCCGGTGAGCACTCGCCACCGCCCGGTGAGCACTCGCCACCGCCCGGTGAGCACTCGCCACCGC